>SMVA01428529.1_pt1 | contig 29200 bp, 25 predicted proteins | sample 2456451 | NCBI WGS metagenome assembly SMVA01 (sample SAMN11095933, study PRJNA526329) | marine sediment metagenome | biome: Marine sediment; feature: Surficial sediment; material: Deep marine sediment; isolation source: Hadal surficial sediment | place: Pacific Ocean | collected 2014-05 | depth... | reverse complement strand
TCTAAGGCCAGAACCAGCCAGACCTGCAATAACCAGGCTCGAAACCAGTACCAGCCATCGATAGTTCAATATGGTTTCAGCAAATACTCTACCCACAGGCATCCCTAATTGATGAGAATGAAAAGTGTCACCTTATCCAATCCGGAGGATATGCACACGTTTAATAATCTGGCACGGTCTGTTTTAATGCGGCAGCGCATCTCAAGCGAAATCAAACGAAAGTTAAAAAGGATATACATGTCAGGCCAGTATTATGTCGTTGCTGCCACCTCCGAACTTGAAGAAGGCGGCCAGATGCATGTTGATTTGAATGGGGAAGAAATACTTCTGTGTAAACATGGAGGTGAATACTTCGCTATTGGCTATTATTGCAGCCATGAAGAATTTACACTCGAAGGTGGGGAGCTTCACGATGGCTGCATCACCTGCCCCTACCACGGTGCCGAATTTGCATTGGCCGATGGTTCTGTACAAGCATCGCCAGCATATGAACCCATCAAAACCTACGCGCTCAAGATTGATAATGACACTATCGCGATTCTGGTTTAGAACTAGTTTGTTCGTTTTATAAGTTGATTTTCTTGAATTCCAGCCTACCATGAGGCTTGCAGCTGCCATTGATCAATCTAACAAGTCGGAAAAATATATGATGCATCGTGTGTGGAAGTTACTTCCATTGTTGTTCGCAATAACCCTAAACCCTGCCCAGGCAGAGCAGCTATCCGAACAATCAACCACCGTTAGATTCAGGGAAGAACCTCTGCAATGGACCCCTGAGACAGTCACCATCATCAAAAAAATTGATCTCGACAATACCTATCGAAGGGATCTTGAGGATTTACAAGGCATTGCGCCCGGCGTCATTATTGACAGTCTGTCAGGAACTCCTGCTGGCGCTGTAATCAGTATTAGAGGTCTCGGTTCTTCTGAGATCAGCAAAGGGTTCGAGCCTGCCGTCGCAGTCATTATTGATGGCGTCTATGTTGGAACCCATGCCAGCCAGATGCAGGTTCTCTTTGACTTCGAGCAAATAGAAATTGCAAGAGGTCCACAAACGACTTACCAGGGTGCACCAAATATCGGCGGTACGGTCAGCTTTGAACGAACTAAACCGACAGGTGAGTATGATGCGGTCGCGAGACTAAGTATAGGCGACTATGACCGCCGGGAAATGGATGTGGTGATGAACTTCCCCGTCACAGAAAACCTTGCAGGCAAGGTGTCTTTAAGCTGGATAGATGGCGGGGGTGATTACTTAAAAAACGTTGCCAGCGGCCGCAGTGAGAACGACGAGGATCGGCTGGCTGTTTCCACCTCGTTTCTCTGGGAATTCAATGATTCATTCACGGTCCAGTACACCTATGATAACGAAAACGACAATTCTGATACACCCGGCTTGCTGAATATCAGTACAGCGGATGACCTTGTCTGCATTATTTCGCTCAACAACGAGACATGCGGATCAAGTAAAGGACCCGCCATACCACAAACTGGTTCAATCGAACTCACGGCACAGAACTTCAGCAATAGCCGCAAGTACGAAGGCAGCTACCACACACTTAAAATGGATCTGGTGTGGCAAGACAAAACACTCACAAGTATCACTGGCTTTCGTACGACCGAAGAAGAGATGGACCGGGATGTCGATGCCACGCACATTAACTTTTACTCGATGTCTTCAGAACAGGACTATGATCAATTCACGCAGGAACTGCGCCTCTCTGGCCAGTATTCTGAAAACCTTCAATATGTGACAGGTCTTTACATTCTTGAAACCGAATACAAACTGCAGCAGGACGAATTCTTTATCCTGAATGCACTGGGTAACGCTGGCATCGGTGACGATCATCCGGTCAACGACATTCAGCGGTTGAATTCAAATACAGAATCAAGCCTGTTTTCAATATTTGCCCATGTCGACTATGCGCTGGATGATCAGTGGACTGTCGATCTTGGCGCACAACTGGCTTCAATCGAGAAAAAATTCAAGCACAGTCCGCTCGGTGTTCATCAAGGTGGTGCTATTACCCCGTCCCCGGTTGTCATCAACGAAAAAGACAACTGGGATGAGCAAACTCTCTCCGCGGGCATCAGCTTTAAGGTAGATTCCGAGGCAATGATCTATGCCAGATTCTCACAGGGATACAGACCCGGAGGATTTAATGAAAACGCCGTTTCTGAGGCTTCTGCCTTTAGCTATAGCGCTGAAACATCCGAAAATATTGAGATTGGAATGAAAAGCGAATGGTTCAACGACAGGCTCAGGCTGAACATGGCGTACTACCGGATTGACTATGACGATAAGCAGCAACAGTTTATCTCAATGGTTGCCGCTGGCGTTCTGGAATCGGTTGTCGATAACGTCTCCGCTGTAGAAGTCACCGGGTTCGAGCTTGAATTCGAATATGTTCCTTTTGAGAACTTCGTTTTGCGAGGCGCCTACAACAATATGGATAGCAACTTCGTGACCTACGAGGTGCCGAACCCAGCCGTTCCAGGAGAGACAATAGACTACTCCGATCTTCATCCGTCCTGGGCACCATCGAACAGCTACTATTTATCTGGCCTGTACTCATTCAACTTTGCTTCCGGTGTCATCAATATTTTCGCGGCATACACATATGTTGACGACTACCAGACAAACCCGCAGATAGCGGTCTCCGATGTAAAAAACTACACCGAATGGGATATGTCAATTGACTATGTCTGGCAACAGTGGACTTTTCGACTGTTCAGCCACAATTTGAATGACAAACGTTATTTACAGAACGTCGTTAACTTAACAGATGGTGACGTCGGACCATTGAGTGCATCAGCCATCGGCGCAACAGGCCTCGTAACTTACTCTGAATACAACAGACCACGATACACGGGATTGGAAATCATTTATAAAACAGACCTGGCGTCCATGTTCAAATAGTCAGACACCGATTATTGGTTCTGCGAGTCAGTATTTCACATTCAACAGAAGGGATAAAAATGCGCATCGGATTAATGATAGGGGCAAGCGAAGGCCCAGATGGAACCATCAATGGAATAGTAAAACTCGCACAGGAAGCCGAGGCAAAAGGCTTTGACAACCTGTGGATGGCAAATATCTTTGGCCTCGATGCCATCTCGACACTTTCAATTGTTGGCCATGCGACCAGCAAGATTGGTCTTGGCACAGCGGTAACACCGACCTACCCCAGACATCCAACCGCAATAGCACAACAGGCTCTCACGGCCGGAACTGCTTCAAGCGGAAGATTCACGTTAGGTATAGGCCTGTCTCACCAGGTAGTCATTGAGGGCATGTTGGGAATGTCCTATGACAAGCCAGCAAAACACATGAGGGAATACCTCTCAATACTGGTCCCATTAATCGCTGGGGAAACAGTATCATTTGCAGGAGAGCAATATACCATTAACAACGTCACACTTAATGTCCCTGGACAGGAGTCTGTTCCAGTACTGGTTGCTGCACTGGGACCCGTCATGCTGAAACTGGCAGGGCAGTTTACTGACGGCACCATTACCTGGATGACTGGACCAAACACACTTGAGACCTACATCATTCCTTCAATCAATAAGTCCGCCGGTGAATCTGGTAAGCCAAACGCAATAGTTGCTGCAGGCTTTCCAATCGTCCTGACAAATAAACCCGATGACGCTAGAGAATTCATCTCCAAGGAGTTCCAGATATATGGCATGCTACCTTCCTATCGATCGATGCTGGATAAAGAAGGTATTGAGGGACCAGCGGAGCTTGCATTGGCTGGAGATGAAGCAGAGTTAAGGAGTAAGATACAGCAGCTAAGGGATATTGGGGTAACAGATTTTTGTGCTTCAATAGTAGCCGGGGACGATGAAACCCACAATCGTACTTTGGAATTCCTGGAATCGGAACTCCAGTAATACAAGTATCAGGTCCAAATGTCAGGTACAAAAAATGCAATGCCCCAAATGTTTATCCGCAATGGAAGTCATTGATTTTGATGGAGTTGAAATCGATCGTTGCACCGATTGTTTTGGCATGTGGTTCGATCATCTTGAAAAGGAAGATCTAAAATCACTGAGAGGCGCCGAATCTATCGACATCGGTGATGAATTCGTCGGCGCAAGGTTCAATGAAATACTGGATGTGCCATGTCCTGTGTGCAAGGTAAAAATGAACCATATCCTGCACAACGAACCTTACGAGATCAAATTCGAATCCTGTCCAAAATGTCATGGCGCATATTTTGACGCGGGCGAATTCAGAGACTACATGGATGACGAAATCTTCGAGCAATTCCAGGATGCCGTTCGGCACATTCAATAGCAGTGATTACCTTTTATATCATCGGCGAAGCAGACTGATCATCAGAGTCCAGCAATAACGCACCTATAGTCTCGAGCCATTTTATTTGGCCGACTAAATGCTGGCACATGGTTTCAGTGTCGCGAACAGACCGATCCAGAAGTCCATTCTCGCGGTATATGGCGTCAGCACCAACAACGTCGTATAACAATCTGACTATGTCGCGGGACGACTGAAAGGCGTTGAGTCGAGAGAGCCACAAGTCTGCCCGTTGTTGCCTGGTTAACTCAATGTCCCGTTCAAGCAATTCCCATTGTGTTTCAAGTGATGCAAGCACATAGGAACGCGCGCTACCCAGTTTCATTTCTGCCTCTGCAATGGCAATCTTGACGCGCGAGGTATTTTTTAGCGGAAGTTTCGTCAGGGAATCAACTTTCCCGGACATGATCTCTCGCACATCGTCAATTCTTTGCCGCGCTAGCCCCAGGGGAATTCCGGGCATTTTCCTCAGTAAAGTGTCCGCCTTCTTCCACAGCGTTCCTTCTCTTTTTGGTTCATGGAAACTGAAAGTGTGTTCTCTTGGAACCAGAAGGTATTTTGACAAGGTTGTGTAGTCATTGCTGGACGTTCCCCTTAGCCCGGTGGTGTGCCAGGTATCCTTAACTTGCCAGTGGGAAGCCGGTGCAACAACCAGCCTCCATTCCGGGGCGCCATGCCTTGTCATTACAGGCTCGTCATCCTTGTAGACTGTACAGCCAGCAACAATGACATCTGCATGAGTTGAACCGCTGCAAAACATCCAGCTCCCGGAAACACGATAACCGCCACTCACCTCATCCGCACGACCAGCCGGGAACACCCAACCTGCCTGCACGATATCAAGATATGGGTACAGATCGCGGGCGATGTAGTCTTCGAAGTAACCTGAATAGATACCTGAATCACAGCCTACCATGGCACACCAGGCCGTTGATGCATCACCCCGGGCCAGCTCTTCAATAATCAGCAACTGTTCCAGTGATGTGAGCTCTGGCCCTCCCCAGGATTTTGGTGCATTCATGCGGAAGACTCCCGCACTCAAAAGGCTCGATACAACTTCAGCGGGAAGTTTTCTTAAGCGCTCTATTTCACTGGATTTTTCAGGCAACCAATCACGGAGATTTTTCGCGTTGGCAAAAATATCATCAAATCCAGCCGGATTTTTCATCGATAGGTGGATATCGCTCATACTAGTATTTTCCTTTTCCGGAATGATTCACGATAAACCAGATCTATAGTTAAATACCAATCGATTTGCTCTCTGGCAACGTTATTGGAAATCCCTTACTATTCTTAATCAATGAAGCAAAAAAGTTTCCCATGCAGGCAATCATTTGTGAAGAATTTGGTTCTCCCGAGAATCTTAAAATTAAAGAAGTTGATGACCCGGTTCCAGGGGCATCAGAAGTTCTTCTCCACACCCAGGCTGCAGGTCTTGGCTTTGTCGATGCGCTGACCGTTGCTGGCCTGTATCAGATAAAACCAGCCTTGCCATTTATTCCCGGCAATGAAGTAACCGGTGTCGTAGAACAACTGGGAGACGATGTAAAACACCTTCGAATAGGGCAACGTGTTCTTGCAACACCAACAACCGGAGCTCTGGCTGAAAAGATCTGTTTAGCTGAATCTGTCTGCTTACCTGTTCCGGACATCCTCACATCCGAAGCTGCGGCCAGCTTCCAGGTCAACTACTGTACTGCATATCACGGCTTGAACCGCTGTGCAAATTTACAGGCCAGGGAAACCATTTTGATCCTCGGTGCCAGCGGTGGTGTAGGAGTCGCGGCAATCGATGTGGCCAGGGCCATGGGCGCCACCGTTATTGCAGCAGCCTCCACAACAGAAAAACGAGATGCGTGCATTCAGGCAGGTGCAGATGAAGTGGTAGATTACAGCCAGGAAAACTGGCGTGAAGAAGTCAAAGAGGTGCTCAGAGGTAAGCCTCTGGATGTCGTCTATGATCCTGTCGGCGGGGACTTTTCCGAACCCGCACTCAGATCCCTCGGACCCGACGGCAGGTTTCTGGTGGTAGGCTTTGCAACCGGGAATATAGCAAAGATTCCGCTAAACCTGATGCTGTTAAAAAGATGCTCTGTCGTGGGGGTTAACTGGGGCGGATTCATTGCCGCCAACCCAGGAGAGGCACGACCCGTACTTACTACGCTGCTGGAGTGGATCGCCGCGGGTAAACTTAAACCTGAAGCGGGTGAATCCTTTGCGCTTGCTCAGTCCGGCGATGCCATGATGAAAATGCTCGAACGCAAAGCAATAGGTAAGATTGTCATTTCCATTTAGAGGCTTTCAATGGCAGATATCACACCATTTAAAATTGATACTCCCCGGTCGGACATTGAAGATTTGAAATCAAGGTTGGTGTTAACCCGCTGGCCCGACAAAGAAACCCCAGATGACTGGGGCCAGGGTATACCTTTAAGCTACATGAAGGAACTGCAGCATTACTGGCTTTCAGAATATGACTGGGAAAGCCGGGTTAAAAATCTCAACCAATGGGACGGCTATAAAACTGAAATCGACGGCCTGGGAATTCACTTCCTGCACATTAAATCGACTCACGAAAATGCTACGCCTCTCATCCTCACCCATGGCTGGCCAGGGTCCATCGTTGAATTCCAGAAAGTCATCGCACCACTGACTGATCCCGAGGCACATGGGGGTTCGGCTGATGACGCATTTCACCTGGTCTGCCCAACTCTGCCGGGGTTTGGTTATTCGGGCAAACCAACCAATCCTGGCTGGGGGATAGAGAAAATAGCAGCTGCCTGGAATACATTGATGGTCAGGCTTGGCTATGACAGCTATTTCGCACAGGGGGGTGACTGGGGCTCAATTATTACTGCTGCGATTGGTTCGCAGAACCTGGGCAACTGCAAAGGCATACATATGAATATGCCAATCGTGCCGCCAGATCCCGACACGATGGACGAGCTTAGTGATCAAGAGCAAGGCGCACTGGCAGCCATGCAATTTTATCAGGATCACGATTCTGGTTATTCAAAACAACAAAGTACCAGGCCACAGACGTTAGGTTACGGCCTTGCCGATTCCCCAATCGGCCAGGCTGCCTGGATCATTGAAAAGTTTTATCAATGGATGGATTGTGATGGCCATCCAGAGAATATCCTTTCAAAGGATGAGCTCCTCGATAATGTCATGATGTACTGGTTACCCAATGCCGGAGCATCGTCAGCACGAATCTACTGGGAAAGCTTCGGTACCGGATCCGCGGGAGGTAAGCCAATAAATCTACCGGTTGGCTGTAGCATGTTTCCCAAAGAAATCTTTCGCACATCCGAGCGTTGGGCCCGGAATCACTTTGCTCATCTTGTACATTTCGACGTTCTCGATCGTGGTGGACATTTCGCCGCTTTCGAGCAACCAACAGTATTCGTAGACCAGGTCAGGTCCTGCTTCCGCAAGATGCGCTGATCTATTCGGTTCAAAGAACAGCCAATAACGATGTTGAGAGAAACAAGGACTAACAGTTAGACACTATCTTCAGTCGAGCTTGAATTACAAGTGTTGCACTGCGGAATATAATGCAGTGCACAATCACCAGCCCAGACAGGTCTTTACAATGCCGCTATTTGCGATACACTGCGAACGCTGGTAAAGATTACAGCGGCTATTTATGTCCGTGCAATTTCGATTTGAGGCTTTACTATCTTGTTGGTTCGTAAGTACTTCCTGCATCTTTCAGCATCTTATGGTTCAGAGACTTCTCGTATTTGACTGGTCGCTGATGATTATATTTAGAATAACTCAGGGGAGTTGATATATGGCTACTGAAACTGGCCGAGTAAAATGGTTCGACGATAAAAAGGGGTTTGGATTTATCGAACGACAAGAAGGCAAAGATGTCTTCGTACACTTTAGAGCAATTAACAGCAGTGGCTTCAAAACACTTAATGATGGACAGGAAGTGGAATTTGAAGTTGAAGAGGGAGACAAGGGACTTCAGGCGGTAAACGTCACAATACTATAATTTTACGGTAGATCTTTTATAGAGAATCGCTCACAAAGATCACCGGCTAGCACCGACCAAACTCTCACTTAACGTTAGAAATTGGTTACAAGCAAACTGCTTGAATTGCACGACTTCCCATCAGATTAGTCGACAAATCATTTCGTTCTGAATTCCCAATTTTGCTTAAGCCAGGCTACTGTCGCTCAGATATAACTTCCTTGATGAACTGTGTATGGCTGCCGACAAACAGATCAGACACTACCCTGTTTTCTATCTTTCTGTCCTGCCCAATCAGAAAAGTTGCGCGCCTCACCCCCATGCCAAAAGGTCCGTCAACGCCAAAGGCTTTGATAACTTTTTTGTTCTTGTCGAAAAGAAGAGGAAACGGAAGTTTGAACTGCTGCTTAAATCGCTTGTGGCTGCGCTCACTCTGGGGACTGATGCCAACCACATTGACACCGACATCCAGAATCTCATCATGCATATCCCTGATACTACAAGCTTCAGCCGTACACAGCGGCGTAAAATCTGCCGGATAAAAGTAGAGAATCAGTGCTCTCTCGGCAGTCAGATCCGCCAGGCTGACCTCCTCCCCATTCTCATCCGTTAAACTAAATTCCGAAACAATATCACCTACATCCAGCATTTTAAGTTACTCATAAGTAAACGTACCTTGATCAATAACGACATCACCATTCTGGTTGGTCGTTCTGAATAACGCAGATTTTCCATCTACCCACATAGAGATGGTCAATGAATCTCCTGGAAATACCGGCTTTGAAAACCGTGCCTTCATCGATTTGAACCTGCCCGCATCTCCCCCGCACAACGTATGCAAGAGTCCCCTTCCAGTAAATCCATAGGAGCAAAGGCCGTGCAATATGGGGCTATCAAACCCACCCATGGCGGCAAATGAAGGGTCCGAATGCAAAGGGTTTCGATCTCCAGATAATCGATAGGTCAGCGCCTGGTCCTCTCGAGTTTTATAGGTGATCTGATGATCCGCATCGTGATCAGGAAAAACTACTTTTTCATTCGGTCCCCTGTCGCCACCGAAACCACCTTCTCCACGACAAAACAGCGTCATACTGGTGCGCAGCAATAGTTCACCTGTTTTCACATCCCTGGATTCTGAGGTGAATGCCAGAACTGCAGCTGAACCTTTGTCATAGATACCGGTAATTTCACCGACACTTTCTATTTCACCTTCCGCAGGTATCTCGCCAAACAGTTCAATTCCCTGTTCGCCATGAACCATCATGGCGGGATTGAACGTTCCGGCGGCGGCCATAGGTACACCCCCACCTCCAACAATGACGGCGAAGGTCGGTAGGACCTGCTGCGCAAGATCTTTTGTATTTTCAGTTGTGTACTGCAGCTCATCTAGTCCTGCACCAACACCCACGGCATAAAGTAGTGCGTCTTTTGAAGACCAGCTTCGCCTGGATGGCTCACCTTTGGTACCAACGGCATCTGGGTTAATTGGCATGCTTTGTTCCTTGAATTTAGTTAAATGGGTTGTTGCCTTTTTAGGAGTAATCCAGCGTGAGTATAGCACTGGAGGGCAGGCTGATAAGTGTGCGAATCAAGAGGCCGTGATTACGATTTCTTGGACTCGCCCCTGGACCAAACAGATCCGGCTTCAACCTCTCCCGTGTCTTCGCTGCGATGCATTATCTGCAACCCTTGCAGAAAGTTTCGCAGTATCTGATCCTTGCACTCCCGGTAGTGTTTGTGCCCGGATCGCCTGAAGAAAGCACTCAGTTCGTGCTTACCCAGGCGAAAATCCGCTTTGAGTAGTATTTCCAGAATCTCATCGGCCTTCAGGTTCAAGGCAATCTTCAGTTTCATGAAGATAATATTGTTGTTCAAACGGGTTTCCGGCTCAGGCTGCGGGCCATCTTTTTTCCCTCGCTTATCATTGATCAAGCCATTCAGGAAGATTGCCAGCTGCTTGTCGGTACATTTTTGATAACTCGGGTCAGATTCTTTCTTCAACCAGCCACTGACCTCAGCGCGAGTCACAGAATAGTCAGCTAACGCAAAAAGAGCGACCATCTTCGAATCACTAAAATCAAAGATATAGCGAATGCGGCGTAGGATATCGTTATTTGTAATGATTCTGTCCCATGTTGAAAAGTTAATATTTCCTGATCAGCTTGTCTTTATATTCCAGTGCAAACAGATTTTGAAAACCACACCTTTTGACACTGAAGCAGAATTAACATGACGATCCCCAATGTTAACACCAGGGAAATGGGATGGCTGCGAATATCAGCGCGAAAATATTGGCAAGAGCCAGGTGGCCTACCGTAAACCAGAACCATCATTAACAGCCCTGGTTGGATACCATGAGTGAACAACGCACCAATCATTATCGTCGTGACCGCATCTCCTGGCATTCCCAGTGTTAACATGGGCATATAGGCGCCCCCTACCGCAGCATTATTAGCCGTCTCAGCAGCGATTGATCCTTCATAGGCTCCATCAACAAAATCACCAGAGCCCACACACGATAGACTCAATTATGAATCGAACCACGTGAGCTGAGCTCGCCGACACTGGATATGTCCGTCCTCGGACAGCCCAGCACCGCCGCGCTCATGCTTGCACTTAACAAAATGCTGCATTGACGCTGTTCAATGTCTTTGCCGTACCGGACACCGGCTTGCGTTCTTCTTCATCCGCGTCGTGATCCTGATATCCTGATTCAGAGTCTCATATCAGGTATGCTGTTTTTCATTTTCTAATCCTTCGGTCTAGCTGGTGGGGTTCAAACCTCGCGCCAGGCATCCACACAGGGAAAATTAACAATGCGCAACGACTGAATTTCCTGTTAGGCAGGCTGCACCATCCACATCAGTGGGATTGAACCAGAGATATATATGAGTAAAGATCAAATCGTCGTGTGTGCGCTCTACCATTTTGTACGACTGCCGAAATTCAAAGATTTACGCGAACCACTAAAAAATATTATGGCATCAAGTCACGTGCGCGGCACACTCCTGCTTGCACACGAAGGCATCAATGGAACGATTGCCGGTACCCGGGATGGTGTCGATGCCGTTCTTCAATGGCTGAAAGAACATGATGAATTTCTTCACCTTCGCTGGAAGGAATCAACCACAGACGAGATGCCCTTTAACCGCTGCAAGGTCAAGCTGAAGAAAGAGATTGTCACCATGGGCATTGAAGATATAGACCCCAATGAAATCGTGGGCACCTATGTAAAACCCGAGGACTGGAACGAGCTTATCTCAGACCCGGAAATCATCCTGGTTGATACTCGCAATGAGTTCGAAGTACAGATTGGTACTTTTAGGGAAGCGATCAACCCACACACCACTTCATTCAGGCAATTTCCGGACTATGTCGCCTCCCACCTCGACCATAAGAAGCACAAGAAAGTGGCCATGTTCTGTACTGGCGGCATCCGCTGTGAAAAATCAACAGCCTATCTAAAATCGTTAGGCTTCGAAAACGTTTACCATTTGGAAGGCGGCATATTAAAATATCTTGAGGAAGTTCCCGAAGAAGAATCAATGTGGGAAGGTGAGTGTTTTGTATTTGATGATCGTGTCACCATTGATCATCAGCTCGAAAAAGGGCAATACGACCAATGCCATGCCTGCAGAATGCCTATCCGTGAACAAGAGAAGTTAAGTGACGCCTATGTCCAGGGCATCAGCTGCCCGCATTGCATCGATAAACAAACCAATACCCAGAGGAAACGGTTTCGCGAAAGGGAAAAACAGGTTCAACTGGCGAAACAAAGAGGTGAATTCCATATCGGTGCCGATGTGGTGAGTTCCCAGAAGATCAACAAGGCCGCTAAGTTACAGCTAAAAGAACAGCAGCGATCAAGGCGCTAGCAGTTCTTGCCTATTCCCTGCCCTCGGCTAATAGTTTTGACAAGAGTTTAAACACCTCAACATTACTACCCATGCCAACATGGGATCCTCGTATTTCAAAATGCTCAACATCATCGTTGATATCGTCGATACACGCCTTCCAGGCAACGATGCCATCGAGCTTGCTGTAAATTGCCCTGATCGGTACCTTGATCTTTGTTTGTTGTCGCAGCTTTAACATACTGGATAGTTCATGTGACGTTAATCCCGTCTCTCTTCTAACAAGCGGACCAATACTGGAAATGCTTACACCACCTTTTACCGGCGAACCAATCGTGATTACCCGATCGATGAGATCGGGATGATCGCGTGCAATTTCTCTTGCCAGTATTCCTCCACGACTCCAGCCAACCAGGTTTACTTTTTGCTGGTGTTGATCGACCAGATTACGAACCTGCTGTTCTATGGGTGGCAGAAAGTCCAGCATTCTCTTTCTGTTGACACCAAGTCCCCAGGGATAGGTGACATAACCGATACTTTTCAAATATTGTCTTAATATAAAGGTCGAATGATCATCAGCCATAAATCCGGGTAAAACCAGAACCGGCTCTCCAGAACCCTTTTTAGCCTGCATTCGTATAAGTGGCAACGCAAGCATCAACCGGCCTGCCTCGGCTCCGGCTCTGCCTTCGAGCAACTGCAGCATGGGTCCGGGTGGAGAGATTTCATCATTCATGATCGTTAACTTGTCGACGAGTAGATCAATTGAGGATTGCATATCACAATCAACCTTGTAAAGTCGAAGACCATGGATACTAATATTCGATCAAAGTTCGCGGAAATTGCATCCCTGCCGGACGAGGAAATTAAGCTCGATAAGGCTGCGTTGTTGATTGCTGCCGACACAGGGGAGAAAATTGACATCTCTCTTTATCTGGAGGCACTGGATGAGCTTGCTCTCAAATTTCAGCGTGGCATTGAGTCATCAGCCGGGCTGGGCATTTCAGTTAATCGGCTAAGTGACTTCATACATGTTGATGAAGGATTCAGCGGCAGCCTAAAAAATTATTATGACCCAGGTAACAGCTACCTCAATCGTGTCATTGATACCCGACACGGCGTGCCGATAAGCCTTGCACTGATTCATATCGCACTTGGCAGCCGGCTTAATGTGCCCGTCAGCGGTATCAATTTCCCTGGTCACTTCCTTATTCGATACGGCACAGACAAGCATGTGATTGTTGATCCATTTTCTGGCCGCATTCTCAGCAAGCCAGATTGTTCGACGCTGCTGCGACAGATTGCAGGTCCAAAGGCAATTCTTCGGGATGAATACTTCGAAATCGCGAGCAACAAAGACATACTCATCCGTATTCTGGACAACCTCAAACAGATTTTCTGGCGAAAAAAATCCTGGGATGAAAGTAAGGCCTGTATCGACAGGCAACTGTTATTGTTGCCGGAACGGGCGGAATTTAATATTCAGCTGGGAGCGGTGCACGAGATGCAGGGCAATATGATCCTGGCGCAACACGTCTATATCGGAGTCCTTCAACAAACCGAAGATGAACAATTACGAGGCGTAGCGAGTAAACGTCTGCTGGCACTTGAATCCAGGCCCGTCATTATCCACTGAATTTTTCAGGCACTAGGTCTTGAGCAGGGCAAGAGCCGCCTGCGCCCGTTTGGCAACACCCAGCTTCTGTTTGCCCAGGTCCACATCGCGATCTTCACCCATGGCGCCTACAAGGTATCTTTTGTACACACCCTGGCCAATGGCTGCCAGCCTCCAGTAAGAAAACGCACGATAGTAGTTGATGCCTGATAAATCCCTTCCTGTTCGTTTCTCATAAGTCTCACAAAATTCTTCCCGGGAGGGGTATCCGCCGACAGCCGTCGGTGATTGATCCCCTTCTCCTTCCTGCTCTATCTCCCCTGGCGAGACCCAGTTGTTCATGATGTAGCCCACATCGGCCAATGGATCCCCAAGTGTGCAAAGCTCCCAGTCGAGAACTGCCTTGACCTGCCCCCCCTTAACAATCATGTTACCTAATCGGTAATCACCATGGACTATGGAAGCACCAATTTGTTGAGGCATACTTTCGTTAAGAATACGACAGCTTTCCTCCATTTCCGGAATTTCATGAGTCTTCGATGCATCCCATTGGCGAGTCCAGCGTTTCAGTTGCCGGGCGAGGTATGCCTCTTTCCTGCCAAGATCTCCGAGGCCCACTTCATCCATGTTAACGGAATGCAATTCACACAATATATCTATCACATGCAGGCCTATCCTGCTTCGATCCGACTCCGGTACCCTCGCCCCTATCAGTGAATCATTGAGCACCAGGCCTTCAACATGTTGCATTACATAGAAATCGGCACCGTTGACATCAGCGTCCTTGCACAGGCCATAAGTCACGGGGACAGGAACGTTAGCATCGCGAAGAGCGTAGATTATCTTGTGCTCACGCCCCATGTCGTGGGCACTTTCCAACACCTGCCCAAGTGGCGGACGGCGTAACACATAAGAGTTCCCTGCTTCATCTTCACACAGATAAGTGAGGTTAGAGTGCCCGCCCGTAATCAGCGAGAAAGTTATGGCACCTTCAAGCACTGGCACATGGTCTCTCAACCAGGGTACGACCTTATCTTCCTTGATACCTTCCGGCATTTTTTCCCCATTACTTTGTTGAACGCTTCTCGCTGGAGGGTATCAATATTATGGTATGTTGTCGCTTCACCTATCAACGCTAGAATAGATCCCCGCTATATGAAAATCAGAACCCAACTCTGCCATGCAATCAGCGAGGATATTGCCACGCTCAAACTGGAAGAATGTGAGCTGGCAGACCCGGGACCAGATGAAGTACAGGTCAGGGTAATGGCGTGCTCCGTTAATTTTCCAGATCTTCTTATGATCCAGGGCAAGTACCAGTTCAAGCCACCACTGCCATTTGCACCAGGCGGCGAAGTTGCAGGAGATGTCAGCGCAATTGGCAGCAATGTGGCTGATTGCAATGTAGGGGACCGTGTCATCACCGGGGCCCGTTACGGTGGCTTTGCTGAAGCAATAAATGTACCCCAGGAAGCGATCAAACCCATACCTGGAAACCTGTCATACGAAAAAGCAGCATCTTACTCAACAGCCTATCTAACCGCATACGTTGCCTTGAAGATTCGCGGGTCTCTAAAGACCGGGGAAACTCTGCTGGTTCATGGCGCTACCGGGGGCGTGGGCATGGCGGCTGTTGATATCGGTAAATACATGGGCGCTACGGTAATAGCAACCGGTGGCACAGACGAAAAACTTAGCATTGTAAAATCAAGAGGTGCTGATCACGTTTTAAACTACACGCTGCCCGACGGATCCCTTGGGGGTTTCAGGGAAAAAGTCAAACAGCTGACAGATGGCAAAGGGGCAGATGTGATTTATGATCCAGTAGGTGGCAGCGTCTTTGATGAATCCATGAGATGCATAAACTGGGGTGGAAGAATACTGACCATCGGATTCACCAGTGGAGTCTGGCCAAAAGCAGCCGTTAACCACATTCTTATCAAACAGATTTCAGTGATTGGCGTCAGAGCCGGGGAAATTGGCAGACGCGATCCTGAACTAGGGCTACGAACTCGAAAAGAGCTTTACCAACTACTCAAAGATGGCGCGATCGACCCTTACGTCTGCGCCGGATTCCCACTCGAACAGGCAGTTGAAGCCATGAAAATGCTCGAAGAAAGAAAGGTGATTGGCAAGGTTGTTGTTACGATGAACGGCTACCAGTTAACTGACTAACTCTCTACTCGGCAATCACTTTATCTGACAGCAACTGGTCTATGGCTTCCTCGGAATAACCTGATTCCTGCAATATTTCCCTGGTATGTTCACCAATGGCAGGGGCATCAGACGGGGGTTTTTGGGGCTCACCATGAATCTGGATTGGATTCGCGACAGTCCACTGATAGTCCGGATTGTCAGAGCCAGTCTTGATAATGATTTCATTTTCGATCAGGTGAGCATCGTTAACGACATCAGAAATCTTCTCGACGACGCCATAGGTTAGCTGTTCCTTATCCAGAGCCAGGCAAACATCAGCGAGATTTTTTGCACCGATAACCTGTGCAAACATATCCTTAATCTCATCCCGATGCTTCATAATTCCACGAATATCCGGGAATCTTTCATCATCAACCCATTCCGGGTGCCCCAGTGCCTTGGCAACTTCTGGCCATTCTTTGGCAGGATTCGTCAACACCAGAACGATGTAGCGTTCATCACGAGTCTTATAGATCATGGAGAAGGGGCTACGGTAGCCTTTTTCATCCAGGATACTGCCAAGATCATAACCGGCAATCGCGCCCTGGAGATGCATGCCATTGGACCAGCAACCATTTGCAACAAGAGAGGTTGAAACGTACTTCCCCTCTCCCGTTTTCTCACGCTGGTACAAACCCATCATGATGGCACTGAAAAGTGTCATGGCAGACGCATGATCTCCCACACCACCTACTGGAAATGTTGGCGCTTCACGATGTGGTTTCATCAGATCCATAATGCCGGTTCGTGCCCACCAACCGGTGACATCGTACCCTCGTCGGTGCCTGTCCGGACCCACATTTCCGAAACCGGTCAATTGCGCATAGATAAGCCCCGGGTTTCGCTTTTTTAAATCATCATATTCAAGATGATATTTTTTGACCTGGTCTTCCCGAAAATTGATCAACAACACGTCAGCTTCATCAATCAGCTTGTGAAGAATAGCTCGCCCTGCCTCTTTCGTAAGATCAACGGCAATATCCCGCTTATTACGCGAGGTAAGATGCCAGTTATAGTCGTGGTGGTAACGCCCGTGTAACAAACGATAGGTATCGCCCCGGGGTGACTCGACCTTGATTACATCAGCCCCGTAGTCTGCCATGATGGTCGCGGCACCCGGTGCCGCAAGAAAAGAAGCCGCATCAATCACCTTCAAACCTTCGAACATATAAGTCACTTTACCCACCACCTTCGTAAAATTTGCATACCCATTCGAGAATCCTTATCTTAGCCCTTTGAAAAATAAAATCGCGGGACAGAGAAGTTTATGTATAAGGCGTTAGAGGAAGTTTGGCAAGAATTGATCTCAGAGGGTTCACCCTTTCATGTGACTGAAATCGAAGTCCGTGGTTCTCCTATGCGCGTCTACACGGAGGCTCCGCCGAGCCTCAGGGAAATGTGGCTAGCCTCCCTGGCTCATGGGGACAACGAATACCTGGTCTATGAAGAAGACCGATGGACCTATGCCCAGGCGCACCAGGATGCCGCTTCTATCGCCAATTGGCTCGTCTCCCAGGGTGTGAAGCCTGGAGACCGTGTCGCCATTGCCATGCGTAATTATCCCGAATGGTTACTCACCTACTGGGCCTGCGTGGCTTCCGGGGTGACGGTGGTCGGCATGAATGCCTGGTGGATCGATGAAGAAATGGACTACGCACTACATGATTCGCAACCCAGCGTCATCATCTGCGATCAGGAGAGACTGGATCGATTTCACAACCTGAGAGATCACTTTTCGAGCATGCTGGTGGTTGGCGTTCGTTTGAAGGAAATGCACGACTACGTCACACCCTTCGCAGACCTTGTCGCCACAGGAGGTTCACTTCCTGAGGTGACCGTTGATCCTGACACCGATGCCTGTATCTTTTACACCTCCGGCACAACAGGGCAACCCAAAGGTGCCCAGCTGACGCATCGTGGCTGTGTACATAATGTCATGAATCTTGGCTTCTGGGCGACCGCCATGTCCCTGGTTACGGCGAAAGTCACTAACACGACACCGCCGGACCCAGCAGAAGCACGACCCTCATCCGCACTGGTCACCACGCCACTTTTTCATGTCACGGCGAACAACTGCCTTGCACAAGGCACCACCATGGGTGGCGGAAAACTGGTGCATATGTATCGCTGGGATGCAGGCGAAGCGCTGAAGATCATCGAAAGAGAAAAGATTACCAGTCTCACCGGCGTCCCGGTGATGTCCCGGGAGCTCATCACTCATCCGGACTTTGACAAGTACGATACTTCGTCGCTGCTTTCAGTCGGTGGTGGCGGCGCTCAATTACAACCGGACCTGGTGGCGAAAATCGATAGTGTCGTGAAAACTGCCAGGCCCGGAACCGGTTATGGTATGACAGAAACTTGTGGAATTATCACCTCCATTAGTGGCGACTTTTTTATCGACAAGCCGGAAAGCTGCGGCCCTGCCATGCCAACATTTGAAGTCAAGACCGTTGATGCAGACGGTCGTGAGTTACCATCAGGTCAACCAGGAGAACTCTGGGTCCGCGGCGCACCGGTCATCAAAGGCTACATAAATCAGAAAGAAGCGACGGCAGAATCTATTACTGATGGCTGGCTGCACACAGGCGATGTCGCCCGAATTGATGACACAGGGTTTATCTATATCGTAGACAGGGTCAAAGATATGGTATTGCGTGGCGGTGAGAATATATTCTGCTCTGAAGTTGAAACCGTCATCTTTCGCTTGGACGAGGTTGCCGAGTGTGCAGTATTTGGCATACCTGATGATCGGCTTGGGGAAGAAGTCGGTGTTGCCATTTTCTGCAAAGAAGGCAAACAGCTTTACGCGGAAGGCATCAGGGAGTTCTGTGCCAAACACATGGCCAAGCACAAGATTCCCCGTTACATCTGGCTACAGGATGAGCCTTTACCCAGGAATGCAAGCGGTAAATTTGTTAAACGGGAAATGAAGGATATGCTGAATCTTGCAGATGCAGTGTGATAGTGAGATATAACCCAGAAAATCCAAAGGATCTTACAACGGCAGACCTGATGATTGGCAGCACGCTTTACTGGGGGCTGAACCTGATGCCGGTTTTTCCAAAACTGCCAGAATTAACCTCCTACTGGGAGCGCCTCGAAAAGAGACCCGCCTGGCAGAAAGTCCAGGAATCAATGTCCCAGGGTGCGGCGGCTTAAGCGGATAGTAAAAAATATAATGGAGAATATAGATGCAGGAAAAAGCTGATTACATCATCATCGGCGCCGGTAGCGCAGGTTGTGTCCTGGCGAACCGAATCTCGGAAGATACTGGAAGTTCCGTCCTCCTGCTTGAGGCTGGCGGCAAGGATGACAACATGCTTATCCATATGCCTGCTGGCTTTGCCCAACTCGTTCCAGAGAAAAACGACCAGAATTATGGTTTTGAAACCGAGTCCGAACCCAACCTGAAAAATCGTCGCTTGTACTGGCCACGTGGGCGTGGCTGGGGCGGGTCATCCTCCATCAACGCAATGGTCTATATTCGTGGCAATGCCTGGGACTACGATCACTGGAGTCAACTCGGAAACAATGGGTGGTCTTATGAGAGCGTCCTGCCGTATTTTAAGCTTGCAGAGAACTTCACAGGTACCGGTGACAGCGAATTCCACGGCAACGGAGGGCCCCTTGAGGTAATGAAGTCCAACCGCAACGATGACATACTGCTTGATAAGTTTGTCGAAGCCGGGGGCCAGGCAGGATTTCCGCTGACAGCTGATTTCAATGGTCACCAGCAGGAAGGATTTTCCCGTTACGAACACACAATCAAAGGTTCCAAACGATGCAGTACCGCCAGGGCCTATCTGCATCCTGTACTGGCGCGTGACAATCTCAATACATTGGAAAATGTCACTGTTGATCGCGTTGTTTTCGATGGCAAGAGAGCGGTAGGTGTTGAGTTCCTGCTGAAGGGGAATCGACACCGAATGACTGCCAACAAGGAAGTTATCTTGTCAGCCGGGGCGCTGAATTCACCCCAGATATTAATGCGTAGTGGTGTTGGTGCGCCTGATGACATTACTCCACATGCAATACAGATGGTCCATGAACTCAAAGGGGTTGGTCAAAATCTACAGGATCATCTTGGCGTGGTTAGTCAGTTCGCCTGCACAAAGCCTGTGACTCTGCATCGATCAGCCGTCTGGTGGCGCACGGCCATTGCCGGTGTTCAGTATCTTCTATTCGGCACCGGCGATGCATCCTATCCACCCACCGCTGCCGGAGCCTTTATCAAATCAAGCCCCGACAAAGATATTCCAGACATGCAACTGCACTATGTCTCAGCAGCAATGGAGGACACACATGGTCGAAGCGGCATCAACCCGGAACACGGGTTTTCAACGATTGTTTATGGCTGCCGTCCAGAAAGCCGCGGTCACCTGACACTGAAGAGCGCAGATCCTGGGGATGCGCCCTCCCTCTACCCTAACTACCTGTCCGCAGAGCAGGACATTATTGACCTGAGAAACGGCTTCAGGGAAACAAGAAGAGTATTCATGCAACCGGTGTTCGATGAGTATCGTGGCAGGCAATTGAAGCCTGGACCGGATATTGATGTAGAAAATGATGATGAAGTTGACCAGTGGATCAGAGCGACAGGAGAAACGCTATACCACCCTGTTGGCACCTGTAAAATGGGCAGCGACCCAATGGCTGTGACCAACGAGCATGGCCAGGTGCACGGTATGGAAGGTTTACGCGTGGTGGATGCATCACTTATGCCGACGCTTATCGGTGGCAATACCAATGCACCCGTTATTATGATGGCCGAGAAGATATCTGACCATATCAGGCAGCGTGATCCTTTACCTCAGCAAACCGTCAGTTAGCAGGAAAACCGGGTCAGTTCTTTTTCTGTCTGGGATTCTTTGGCAAACCAGTGTGCTGGGTTTTAAAATGCTGAATTCCTGATTGCCCGCTACGCTGATGCAGTTTTGAATACTGGGTCCTTGGAACAAGATGTACCTTACCGTTGCCAATCAGGTCCTTTCTGCCCATCTTCTTCAAAGTTTCTCGCAGCATGGGCCAGCTCTCGGGGTCATGGTAGCGAAGGAATGCCTTGTGCAATCGCCTTTGCCTGGCACCTTTCACGATTGATACATCTTCACTCGAGCGGCCGACTCTCTTAAGAGGGTTCTTACCTGAGTAATACATCGCCGTCGCGGTTGCCATTGGAGAGGGATAGAAATTCTGAACCTGTTCTGCCCTGAATTTATTCTGCTTGAGCCAGAGCGCGAGGTTTAACATATCATCATCCGTTGTCCCCGGATGACCGGCAATAAAGTAGGGTATTAAGTATTGTTCCTTACCGGCTTCTCTTGAATACTTGTCGAACATTTTCCTGAAACGATCGTAAGCGCCCATTCCCGGTTTCATCATTTTCGAGAGCGGCCCGTCCTCGGTATGTTCGGGTGCAATCTTCAGATAACCACCGACATGCTCTTTCACCAGCTCCTCAACATACGCGGGAGTCTCTACGGCAAGGTCATAACGAACACCAGAGGCGATCAGAACCTTTTTTACTCCGTCAATATTTCGTGCCTTGCGATATAGAGAGATGAGTGGAGTCTGGTCCGTGTTGAGATTTTTGCAGATGCTCGGATAAACACATGATAGTCTCCTGCAACTTGCCTCGATGGCTTTATCTTTACAGGCAAGGCGCCACATATTCGCCGTGGGCCCGCCGAGATCCGAAATGATGCCGGCAAAACCAGGGGTCTTGTCTCTTATCTCTTCAATTTCATTGAGTATCGATTGTTCTGATCGACTCTGGATAATCCGACCCTCATGTTCTGTAATTGAGCAGAAGGTACAGCCACCGAAGCAGCCACGCATGATGTTGATGGAAAATTTAATCATTCTCATAGGCGGGGATGCGTGCATCTCCATAGCTGGGATGTGGGACCCTTTTAAATGGCAATCCGAATACGTGATCCATTTCCTCTGTGGACAAGGGAATGGGCGGAGGATTTAGCCAGACATGCCGATCCCCATGAGACTGCACCAGAGAACGAGCATTATGGGGATTGGTTTCCCTGTGCAGGATTCTTGAAGCATGGGCGTATAACACCTTGTCTTCAACGACGGCCTCAAAGGACGGTAACCTGATAAAAGCAGTATGGGCTTGCGCCTTTTGATGTGGGTCAACCAAACGAACAGTCGTAACCTGCTCATCCTTTGCCTCTGTTTCACCAGGCAAAAGGCTCTCGTCAATCATTTTCACATTCGCGGGGAAATCCCGTATTGGAAATGCCGTGCCCCGTATATCCCGAATTGCTTCAATGCTGTCACCCTGCGCCAGGCGATGAGTCAGCTCAACGATAGCCCGTTCTGCATTCCCGTAGAGCAGCATATCTGCTTTGGCATCAAACAGGATTGAACGACGGACCTTCTCACTCCAGTAATCAAAGTGTGCAATACGCCGCAAACTGGCCTCAATACTGCCGATGACGATGGGCACATCACTAAAAGCTTCCCTGCATCGTTGGGAATAGACAATGACAGACCTGTCGGGTCGCTTCCCGCCGATATTATCCGGTGTATAGGCATCATCATGCCGGATCTTCCTATCCGCGGTGTAACGGTTGATCATGGAATCCATGTTACCGGCGGCCACGCCAAAATAGAGATTGGGCCTGCCCAGGATTTTAAACGGATCAGCAGAAGTCCACTCAGGCTGCGCAATAATACCAACGCGGAATCCCTGGGATTCGAGCATCCTGCCGATAACAGCCATACCGAAGCTGGGATGATCCACATAGGCATCACCGGTGACAATAATGACGTCACAACTGTCCCATTCGAGAGCCACCATCTCTTCCCTGCAGCAAGGAAGAAACGGCGCGATACCAAAGCATTCAGCCCAATAGGGCCGATAGTCAAACAGGTTTTTGGTGGGCTGCAGGGAAGTCAACAGCGTAAGCCTTGAGGGTGGGTCTGGCAGCCTGACAGACGTAAACGATTCAAGCGATTATTCAATCGAAAAAATCAATCGGAATCGGCATTCATTCCGTCGATTTAGAACACTGAATAAGTTATCCTTCGCCAAATCTGCTGCACCTGAATATATGTCCACAGCTCATATCATGACCGCGGATAGAGGCAGCCAGTTACCGGGAAAAACCGACCGAACACCGATTAGAAGGCCTAATTTAAAGGTGGAGTAAAGATGTTGAAGCACACACAGTTGGCTGCCTGGATAGATGAAATGAAATCCCTGTGCCAGCCAGACCAGGTGGTTATCTGCAATGGCAGCACCGAAGAATATGACCAGATGTGGGTGCTACTTCTGCAGGCGGGTGTCGCCAAGAAACTGAACGAAGATCTCAGGCCAAACAGTTACCTGGTTCGATCAGACCCTGCAGACGTCGCCAGGGTCGAAAGCAGAACGTTCATCTGTAGTGAAAAAGAAGAAGATGCCGGACCCACAAACCACTGGAGACACCCGACCGAAATGCGGGAGAAGCTTCACGGTTTATTCAAAGGTTCAATGCAGGGACGCACCATGTATGTCATTCCGTACAGCATGGGTCCGGTTGGCTCACCGATCGCACACATTGGTGTTGAAATAACAGATTCGCCTTACGTTGTTACCAGCATGCATATTATGACCCGGGTGGGTCAGGCTGTGATTGATGAACTGGGAACCGATGGCGAATTCGTCCCCTGTGTCCATTCAGTCGGCGTCCCGCTTGGCGACGGGGTGACCGACGTGCCCTGGCCCTGCAATCCTGAAAATCTCCATATCGCCCATTTCCCGGACACACGGGAAATCTGGTCGTTTGGTTCCGGTTATGGCGGCAACGCCTTGTTGGGAAAGAAATGTTTTGCGCTCAGAATCGCCTCGGCAATGGCTCGTGATGAGGGTTGGCTTGCAGAACACATGTTGATTTTGAAACTGACGAATCCAGAAGGTGTTGTTCACTATGTGACAGGAGCCTTCCCAAGTGCCTGCGGTAAAACAAACCTTGCGATGCTGGTTCCAACGCTCCCCGGGTGGACCGTGGAAACCGTTGGCGATGATATCTGCTGGATGAAATTTGGTGAGGATGGCAGGCTTTGGGCAATCAATCCCGAGGCCGGATTTTTTGGAGTTGCACCAGGAACCGGGATGCATTCCAATCCCAACGCTATGCTGAGCCTTGGGAAGAACTGCATCTTCACCAATGTCGCAGAGACAGATGACGGTGATATCTGGTGGGAAGACTTGACGCAGGAACCCCCTGCTCACCTGATTGACTGGAGAGGAAATGACTGGACCCCAGATTCGAAAGAGCCGGCCGCCCACCCCAACGCAAGATTTACTGTATCTGCAGCCCAGTGCCCGGTAATAGCCGACGAATGGGAAGATCTTAAGGGCGTACCCATCAGCGCTATTTTATTTGGTGGCAGAAGGGCAACAGTGGTTCCCCTGGTCAACGAAGCATCAAGCTGGTCACAAGGGACCTTTTTTGGCTCCATCGTCTCCTCCGAGAAAACAGCTGCCGCGGCAGGTAAGATCGGCGAACTAAGACGTGATCCAATGGCAATGCTGCCTTTCTGCGGATACAACATGGCGGACTACTGGAGCCACTGGATCAATACCGGCAAGAAAGATGGCGCGAACCTGCCAAAGATCTATTACGTGAACTGGTTCCGAAAAAATGCCTCAGGCAAGTTTATATGGCCTGGGTTTGGTGAAAACTCACGGGTACTGAAATGGATTTTTGAGCGTTGTGAGGGAACGGCTGAAGCTATTGAAACGCCCATCGGTAACTTGCCAACACCGGATGCGATTGATTTTAGTGGCCTGAATCTCTCAGAAGAAGCGATTGCTGAATTGCTTCGCGTCGAAGTAGACGGCTGGCTAGCTGAAATTCCACTGATAGAAGAGTATTACGCCCAATTTGGATCACATATTCCTGATGAATTGAATCAGGAACTGGCGAATCTCAAAGCGAAACTGGAACACGAAAAAGTGTCCGCCGCTTAAATCGTATAAAGATTACCCTGCAACTCTGAGTTAACCACCGGCTAGTCACTGGTAAGCCCCATAATCCGTTATTCCAGACTCATCTCCGAGATGATCTGGTCAAGCCCGCCACTCACTCCTCGGTCGTTGAGCTGTTGTATCTCACCGGGCGGTGTGAAATGGTGGTCGCAGGGATTATCCGTATTTTAGTTGTTCCCGCACTATTATGGCAAAATTCAACTCATGACGACGCCAACCCCAGAGAGAATCAAACCTGACAGAATTTATTCTGAGAAATACTCTGACCACTTGAACCCACGTTACTGGCTCACCTGGTCAGGTTTAGCCATCATGGTCATGATAGCCTATCTCCCCTATCGCATAGCGATGATGGTCGGCAAACTGGTAGGATATTTACTCTATCTGTTCGGCCACTCCAGACGACGGATCACCACCATCAATATTGGCTTGTGTTTTCCTGAACTCAGCGAGCGAGAGCAGCAAAAACTCGTCAAACAAACCACCATCGACAGCGGCGTGGGATTCGTTGAGTTGTGTATTTCCTGGTTAAATTATCAGAATATCAAACCCGAAACCATAGAAATTCAGGGTGGCAAGAATCTAATCGATGCAGCTGCAGAAGGTCGTGGAGTCATCCTCGTGGGGGCGCACTATACAACGCTCGATCTTGGTGGTGTGCTCATTGCGCAATGTCGCAAGGTCGGCGTCATGTACCGGGCTAACAAGAATCCGCTATTTGATCTTGTCACCAGGAAATCCCGAAGCAAATTTTGCGACTCCGTCATTGAGCGCGGAGATATGCGCGCCGTAATCCGTTTCATCAAAAATGGCGGTGTCATGTGGTACGCACCTGATCAGGACTACGGCCCGAAACACGCCGTATTTGCTCCGTTCTTTGGAATTGAAGCTGCCACCATCACAGTGATTCCACGTCTGGTGAAGGTGAACAATTCACCGGTGCTAATTCTCAGCCATCACCGCAAGCCTGACAACAGCGGCTACGTCCTGTGTATCAGTGAACCACTCCAAAACTTCCCAGCGGGAGATGACCGCGTTGATGCAAGCAGGATAAACAAATTGCTGGAGGTTGAAATTCGCAAGTACCCGGCTCAATACATGTGGCTCCACCGAAGATTCAAAACACGCCCTGAAGGAGAAGAAAAAATCTATCCAAAAAAAAAGTAGTCCGCGATTCGACACAATTTTTTCCTCTGCTTAACGACTATTCAGGACTTGTCTGCCGAATTTCGTAGATGGCGGACTCTGCATTCATTGGCGTCAGGTAAATCAGATACTCTGCACCGGACTGGATGACCTTCATTTCTCTCATGTTGTATCGAACATCCAGCTTAATATATTTTGTCTCGCCGGGCTGAATTTGAAAGACCAATTTTTTATCAACCGGTTTCCAGTTTGAATTCTTTGTCAAACCCGTGGCCGTCAGCGTGTGCTTACCCGGCTCAATCGAAACAGTTCGATATTTCTTGAATTTGAGAACACCGATACTCCGACCATCCAGGATCATATCCGGGTAAGACCTTCTCAGCGGCTGGACACCAGGATTGTCTGATTTTGGACGGTAAATATATAGTGAAGCAGCATCCGCATCCTCCGATAAAACCGGCTCAAAATGTCCCGGGCTGGAACAACTGCCCAGGAAAACAAGAACAAACAACAAAAATGATGCACCTACCATGTCTAACCGCCGATATTTGATTGCCAATTATAATTTTGTCGAAAAGCGCTAATCCAACCCTACCGCAATATAGTGATCTCGGCAGTATTTTAGGCTAACCTTCACACAATTCCTGGATATAAGTGAAGCCATGACTGATAGATCACACATCGAAATGAGCAAGGTAAAGGCCATCCCATTTTACCACCCAGGTACCCATACTAATCACAACACTGGCCTAACCGGTATGAGTATTGAACAGTTTTCTGGTGAATGGCATGGGTGATAAAATAGTCGTAGATTTTAAATCCGCCCGACAACCCCATACCTTAAAACGAGCGGAAAGCAAGACAGAAGCCATGCGCAATGCATTTAAATTGTCCCGTGAAGAGGCTAACCCGCCGCCTAAAAAGGGTAAGAAGAAAGGCAGGAAGTAAAAAAGCTGAATTCCGGCAATAGAGCCCTGCTAAGTTAACGATCGACTAGTTTATGAGTAAGGCTCAGATAGGATCTGTTAATGAAACCTGTGTTGTCTCCATTTTTCTCATCCCAGTCAGCAGTGACTTTGGCGGCATAGACATCATCCAGAGACGCACCCGCTTCGATAAGCTTCATCATTCGGCCTCGAATCATCGAGAGCATGTCAATATAGTCAGCCAGGGCCTGGTAATCCGTGATCGGTCCATGACCGGGGATAACAATAGTCTCACTATTCAATTCTGCAATAGTTTCCGAGCAAAATTTGATCACACCATCGAGCGAGCCACCATTTCCAGCATCTATGAAAGGATAGCCCGCATTGTTGAATACGTCCCCGAGATGGACGGCATTTGAACCGCGAAAAATGACAGCCGTGTCACCGGTTGTATGTGCCGGACCATAATGCCTGAGGTCGATCAGTTCGCCATTGAAGTGAAACTGCATGGTGTCATCAAAGGTCATGGAAGGTAGCGCATCTGTTGGGTATGCCTTCTGCTCGTAGGCTGTTACTACTAAATTAATGACGTGATCACCCAGCATCATTGATCTAGAATTCGCCTGGGATACCAACCATGTACCCTCGGGTCCAAGTGCCAGGTTTCCCTCGGCATGATCGAAGTGCCAGTGAGTGTTGACAGCAAAATCAACACGCTGACCACCCAGTTTTTTAATGGCTGATTTGATGTCCGGTACCAGTTCAGGAAACTGGTCATCAACGATGAGAACGCCATCCTCGCCAACACTGACGGCGATATTCCCACCCAGGCCAAACAGCACATAGAGGTTATCTGAAATCTTGTGGGTGGTAATTTTTGCTCCCTTAAGATCCCAGTTGAAGAATTCCAGGAGTTGCTGAAGATTTTTCGTTTTCGGCACTGGCGGTGCATCATGCGCAAAACACAATGAAGTTAATGCAGCGAGTACCAATACAGTCAGAATTCTAGCCATTTTTTGTGTCCTCAACAGTCACGGTAGTTTTACAGGGGATTGATCAAGATTAATTTCTCTGGTTCTCTAATTCATCCGCGATGCGTGATAAATGTTCTGTATATTGCACAAGCACATCGGCTGTGACGATTTCCTGCTCAACGACTTCTGTCCACTTTCTCTCTTCTATGGCTTCACGAATGGCAGGCAGGGTTTTCACCCCATATCCGGTATAGAATCCTGGCGCATAAACAAAATGCTTAAACCATGGCCTGCGTGGCAATCCTCTTTCACTGGTCAGGTAGCGCTCTGACTGATAAATCATCTTATCGATTTTCTGACGCTGCCGGGTTGTCAGGACAGAAAAATCTGTTTCATCAATAACTGTCTGCAAATCCGTGACGGTAAGTCGCAGTTCACTTAAAGCATTCTTTACACCGGCAAAGCTAATATGGGGAACTGGATCTTCCCTGGCCGGTGCGGCTAATGGTTTGTCACGATTGAAAGTCAGTTTATAGACACCCTTGTCTATCAGGTCGTTTTGCTCCCGGGTCTCCTTTCGCATTTTATCGCCAAGTTTCTCGACCGCGTCCACATAGGTTGAAAGACTATCGACAAAACCATCGAACCTGAAGACCGGTGTTTCAGACTCAGCAAGTCTTAGCACAAGGCGCCCTGCAGTTTTTGCGAGTGTCACACCATAACGGAAATCCTTGTCCATAAACCGGATGTAATGATCGAAAGAATCATAGATCGAATGATAGACTCCGTATTCACCCTCACCACGGAACCCGAGGTTGATAGAGGCTATACCGAGGTGCTGAAGAAACGTCGTGTAATCTGACCCAGAACCCAGCGGCGAGATTCGAAGATTCTTTCTTGTCGCTGCTTCCTTTTTCTGATCCTCGGTGCCAAATAAAAGCAACGCCGCAAGTTTTCTTTCCAGAATCGTTGCATCGACGCTCGGGTCATCCACATCTCGTGCTACATCATTGACCAGCTGTTCCAGGGAATGGGAACCACCAACCCCGAGATAGCCCTTACTATTGGAGTCACTATTGATATAAGCGACCGCTTTTTCCTTAAGTTCTTTTGCGTGATGTTCTGCCCACTCGGTAGAACCTAATAACCCTTGCTCTTCGCCATCCCAGGCCGCATGAATGATTGTCCGCTTCG
>SMVA01318115.1_pt1 | contig 29220 bp, 11 predicted proteins | sample 2456451 | NCBI WGS metagenome assembly SMVA01 (sample SAMN11095933, study PRJNA526329) | marine sediment metagenome | biome: Marine sediment; feature: Surficial sediment; material: Deep marine sediment; isolation source: Hadal surficial sediment | place: Pacific Ocean | collected 2014-05 | depth... | reverse complement strand
TTTATGTCAAACGAGTTGGATTTGAACCGCCCCCTCTAAAGCCTACTGAAAAGCGGTTGTCCGGAGACCTCAATAAAATTGCAAGCAAACAGATTCAAAAGACAATCGAACAAGCACAATCTTTTCAAGCGGTTCGAAACGGGCTGCATGTTTTACAAAAACTGAAAAGGGGGGAGATTAGCGCTCACTTCGAAATCGATATTCTTGAGCAGGCGGGACAAGATTTAACCCGACCGGCTCTGGAGAAGCCCGGTCAATATCTCAATGCTCTTAAGAATTTACGCGACGTCGTTACGAATCTCAAAAACGAGCGGGAAATTTGTGTTGCCTGTCTCAATTCAATTGAAAGAGCCTTGTGGAGTATTTTACCACCCCAAGATCCGCTTCCCTACACAAATACTTCAACCGAAACTGAATTGTCGAAGCGTTACTTCCGGAAATTTGGAGAACGCTTTTGAACTGGGACCCGCTGAGTATCCCCGCCGGAAAGGCCTCTCTTCTGATTTTGGCGATTATGGCTTTTTTCATTTTAACAGGATTAATTTGGACCGCCGTACGAAGGCAAGATCGGCGTCGTTTGAAACTAAGGGTTTTGGCGACCGCTGTTTCCGTCCTTGCTTTGTTGCTGCTGGTACTGCGACCGCAATGGCGAACTGAGTTAAAAATCACCGAAGCTATCCTCGTTACCCCGGGAACTGATGCCAGCCAGTTTCGAAATTTTCTAAATTCAAATATCAGGGTGTCGCGGGTTTTCTCATTGGACAAAAATGCAGATTTTCGCGAGGCTATTGCAGTTCCGGATTTAGCATTTATCATTCGAAATTATCCCGAAATTCGAATGATGCATATTTTGGGCCATGGCCTGCACGATTATGAGTGGCAGGAAGCAAAAGGTGTCGCAGTACAATTTCATCGATCTTTGCCCGAAGCCGGAATCCAAAACATTTGGTGGAAGAGATTGGTGCATTTAGGAGAACAGGTGCACGTGCAAGGAAAACTAACCAGAGGTGATGGCCGGCTCATGCTCATGGGTCCCGCTGGCGAGGTAGATTCTACTCAAATTAATGATCAGGAAAATTTTTCTTTTAATTTTCAGTTTACGCCACCGGACACCGGGCTATTTCTCTATAACTTAATATTCAAAACAAAAGATGGTCATTTAGTTTTTGACGAACAAATTGATTTGTTAACCGTGCCAATCTCAAATATGAAAATTCTCATTCTCGAAAATGCGCCGCGATTCGAGACAAAATATTTAAAAAATTGGCTTGCTAAACAAAAACATTCCGTCGTAATTCGCACAAAAATTAGCCGAGGGCGGTTCAGATTTGAGTTTTTAAATCACTCAAAAATGCCTCTGAATCGTCTTACGTCTAATTTGCTAAAAGACTTTGATTTGATAATAATAGATGGGAAATCTTTGCAAAGTTTAACAAACGCTGAACGCAACTTAATTAAATCGGGGATTACCGATGATGGCTTGGGAGCATTGATTGTTGCCGATGAAATTGTCCTAAATGGCGGCGATAACACTTTTTCTGATCGATCATTTTTTCTCAATTTTAGTTTTGAAAAGTTTCCGGATCTCGAATATCGCACCGTCAAACTTACCATGGCAAATTTTGATGGCATTACAATCGAAGCCACAGCCGAGCCGTTCGCAATAAAGGAAGATGTCGGCTTGAAGCCCGTCATTAAAGATAACACCGGACAAATTTTGGCGGGCGTTTCTCATCGCAGCAAAGGACTGATTAGCACGAGTCTGATTCGGAATTCATACAAATGGGTCCTCGCAGGTGAATCTCAATACCACGCGGTTTATTGGAGCCGGATAATCAACGAATTGGCTAAAGAGGATAGTAGCGAACTTTGGCAAATCAGGCCGGGCCCGGTTTTTGTCGATCAGCCGATTGATTTGCAATTAGTCACAAGTTCAACCTATCCTGCGGGAATGATGAAAACTGAATCCGGAGTGACCGATATCATTTATCTCCAGCAAGATAGAATTAATCCTCGGCAATGGTCCGGAATTTATTGGCCGAAGCATGAAGGCTGGTATAGGGTTTCAACTCAAAGGGGGAATCCTTTGTGGTTTTATGCACAAAAACCGGATCAGTGGAAGTCGTGGCAACAAAATCAAAAAATCTCTGCTACCGAACAATTCGCAGTGCTAAGTGCAATGAAGGAAGATTCCTTCGCTGAAATCACTCCGCGATTCCAGCCAATTTCACTTCTGTGGTTTTTTCTACTTTTCTTGGCGGGCAACGCTTTTCTCTGGCTTGAAAGAAAATTTTGAAATTCGAGTTACCCCGCCGATTCCAAATTAAGTTACAAAAATGACATGAGCTTAGTTTGGAAAGTCTGATCACCGCACGCATCGGACACATTCTCAACCATTTAACTAATGTGGCGAATTTGCAGCCAAATCGCATCCCATTTTTTAGGATTGAGATTTCTTAGCTAAATTTATCAATTACTTTTCGAACCATCGCGGCTAGCTCACGGAACATTATCGGCTTGCCGACAATTGCCTGAATGCCGTAGCCTTTTTGCAGATCACCTTTTATATTTTCTCCATAGCCGGTCATTAGGATGACCGGTATTCCCGAGCGAATTTTCCCTATTTCTTTTGCCAATTCCAGTCCGGTCAGATTAGGCATGGTTAAATCCGTAATAACCAGATCATACTCCGCAGGTCGCTCACGAAATGCTTTTAATCCCTCGATGCTGCTGTTTTTGGCAATGACGCGGTAACCAAGTCTTCCCAGCATTTTCTTCATCACACCTATGATGGCCTCTTCATCGTCCACAACCAAAATAAATTCCTGTCCAACTGGAATGGATTCCACATCTTTTTCACCTGACTGCCGCCTATCCGTTAAAATGGGTAAATAAACCTGAAATGTTGAGCCCTTTCCCAGCTCGCTCTTGACGATAATTTCTCCCTGATGAGACCGAATAATGCCATGAACGACGGAAAGCCCTAAACCAGTGCCTCCATCAACCATTTTGGTAGTAAAAAACGGTTCAAAAACCCGTTCCAAAGTGGCTTGATCCATGCCAATTCCAGTGTCCCTTATCGTCAACAACGCATATTCTTTCTGTTGAAGGTTTGAATAAAGTTTTGCGGTCGGGGCGTTGACTTCAACCTGTTTCAATTCTATGGTCAGCACCCCTCCCTTTTCTTCCATCACTTGAAAAGCGTTGGTGCACAAATTAACAATGACTTGATGGATTTGAGTCGCATCCGCCGACACTTTTTCGCATGATGAGTCGATGCGCTTCCGAATTTCAATCGTTGTTGGAATTGACGGGCGCATAAGTTTCAGCGCTTCCTGGATGATCAGCTGGAGCTGGAGCGGTTTGCGTTCCTGCTCATGCTGTCGGCTGAAGGTCAAGATTTGATTGACCAAGTCTTTGGCACGGTTCGCTCCATCCAGGATTTGCTGCAAATCATCAGAAAGTGGATCCGTTGCTGGCAGGCTGCTTAGCGCCATTTCCGTGTAGCCCAAAATGGGCTGGAGAATGTTGTTGAAATCGTGGGCGATACCGCCGGCCAGCGTACCGATGGTTTCCATCTTTTTTGCCAGGTGTAGTTGCCGTTCCAGATTGGCTTTTTCTTTTTCCGCTTGCCTACGATCTGTGATATCTCTAAGCGTGCCTTCAGTCGCTACTGGTTTACCGTCAACATCAAACACGATACGGGCATTTACAGAGCCATAATTCAAACGGCCATGTTTGTCTTTCAATCGAATTTCAAAATCGTTCACTTCCCCATTCTGTTCTAATTTTTCGCAAAGTTCTAAATAGTCCTTGGGATAAAAATAGAAGTCCACGATCTGTGTGCCAATGACCGCCTCTCGGGTGTATCCCGAGTGTCTTTCTATTGATGGACTTATTTCGGTAATTGTACCATCATAACCCGTTTGGTAATATACATCCCGCACATTTTCGAAAATCTTGCGATATTTTTCCTCGCTTTTGTGCAGCGCTTCCTCTGCCTGCCTGCGTTCGGTGATGTCTCGCGCCAATGCCAGAATCATTGGTTGCATCTCCGTTCCCAATCTACCTACTCGAAGCTCCACGGGGAAGGTCGATCCGTCCTTTCGCTTCTGCTTTCCCTCGACTGTCACCGCTTCGCCTTCAGTCAGATTTCCGAGAAAGTCAGCCAGTTTATCCGCTGGAAAATCGACGTCGATATCTGGGACTGACAGGCTCAACAACTCCTCGCGCGTATAGCCCAGGCTGGTGCACGCCGCAGAGTTCACGTCAACAAGTCGACCATTCAAATCCAACAGGTAAAAAGAATCGGCCGCATGCTCAACAAAGATACGAAATCGTTCTTCGCTCTCCCTCAAGGCCTGCTCCGCCTGCCTGCGCTCAGTAATGTCTATATTCACACCAATATATCCGGTGATTTCACCGTGTTCGTTTCTTAATGCGGATGCTGTTCCCCATACATGTGTTATTACATTCGTTGGAGTGTTGAAACGGTATTCAAAATTCCATGATTTATTGGAGTGAGCATGCTGACTCCAAACTTTGAATATATGCTCACGGTCATCCGGATGCAAGGCTCTTTGCCAGCCATCCCCCCGCGCCTCCTCCGGGGTCAATCCTGCAAATTCACACCATTTTTTATTCACGAATAGACATTTTCCCTCTGCGTCCGCCTCATAAATCGCCACTGGGGAATTGTCGAAAATTGCCATCAACCTTGACTTGCTTGCTATTAATGCCTCCTCTGCCCGCTTGCGCTCGGTGATGTCAATAATGATACCTCTCATACCGACCGGTTTATGGTTTTTCAAAACCGGATTTGAGTAGACTAATACCGGAAAAGTTGAACCATCTTTTTTAACCACGGTGTATTCCGTGTTCTTTGAGGGTTTGCCGCTCATTATGCTCTGGATGTTTTCCTTGGCCCTGTCTCTGTCTTCCGGTATTAATGTTTGAAGCATATTGAAACCCGTTTTCAAATCATTTTCCGAGTATCCGAAGGTCATGTAACCATGTTTGTTGACAAAAGTGAAGTTTCCGAGTAAGTCAGTTTCATAGACGATTTGTGGCAATAGATCCGTCATTTCTCTGAATTTTCGCTCGCTTTCCCGCAACGCTTCTTCCGTCTGATTGCGCTCCGTGATGTCCTGAACCATACCCAGAACAACTCTCTTCTCGTCGATATTGATTATTTCGGTACATATTTCCACTTGTCTTTGAGTACCGTCTTTCCGATTCAATGTAAAATAATCTGGCCCGGTTGATTTGCCAAGTTTATTGAGTGCAAGCAGTTTCGCCGCCTTCATTATACTTTTTGGGCCTAATAATTTCAACTTCAGGAAGTTTTTGCCAATCAATGCATCGCGCTCATAGCCGGTAACTTCCTCCGCTTTTCTATTTCCGTAGAGAAAAGTACCATTTAAATCGTTATAATAGATGCCGATCGGAGCGTTTTCCGTAAGAACCCTGTATTTATGTTCTGAACTAATCATTTTTTTTTCCACCTTTTGGCGTTCGGTGGCGATGCCGGCAAGATGCGCAGCGGTTTGAATGAGCTGCCGGTGATAAGGCGTCGGGCTGCACGGTATTTTGTGGGATATGGCCAAAGTACCGAGGACTGTATCCTCTCTGGAAAAGAAAGGGGTTGACCAGCACGACCGAATGCCGTGCTTCAGCGCCAGCTTGCGAAAACCGGCCCAGAGCGGATCTTTCGCGATATCGTGCACGATGACCTGTTTGCCCCGCGCGACAGCCGTACCGCAAGAACCCTGCGCTTCGCCGACAATCAACCCGTCTAAAGCACGCGCGTATTTCTTTGGTAAGCTGGGCGCCGCGCCGCTGCGAAGCTTACCCTCGGTTTCATCGAGTAAAAGAATGGAGCACAGGGCGCCCGCAGATTGTTTCTCGATCAGCAGGCACAGTCGTTCCAACACTTCCGGCAGACCCGTACCCAAAGCAATCATCTGCAGCACTTCCGATTGCATGGTGAGCAGACTTGTAGCCTGTTTAGTTTGGCTGACGTCGCGGTAATACCACAGGTTTTCTACCTGACCGTTTCCGGTTTCAACCGGCACATAATCGCGTTCAAACACCCGCCCGTCGCGCAAAATCAATTCTTCATTCAGCACGGATTGTCCGGCGGCAAGAATGTCATCGATACCGGTGATGAATGCTTCGCAGTCAGTAAAAAGATGTTTAACCTGCTGTGCTGCCTGGTGGCAATCGGCGCCTTTTAGCGCTTCGGGCGGTGCGTCAATGCCAAACATTTCACAGAATTTTTCATTCGTCTGCAATACTTGACGATCGGGTGTTTCTAGAACAATCCCGCCGGGCAAATGGGCTATTAAGGTAGAGAGACGACGGGCGGTTGCCCGTTCATGTTCGGCTGAATGTTCACGGCCGGCCCTATCTCCGGGAGTATCCGCCAGGGCTCTGTGTAAGTTTTTCGATGCTTCATTCTCTACTACCGGTTTGCGGTGTTTTTCAGAATTATCGAAATCTGAAACTCTCCTGCGCAATTTCTGTAATTCAGCAATGAGCTGCGCTTTGGTTTTCTTTTGATCTTTCATGATGTTTTCCCCAGCAAAGCCAAAATATTGATGCTCAGGACAAATGCCAATTTCTTAAAAATTTTGAAAGTAAAAAGATTTTCAAGAAAAGATCGGCGCCGTACTTTTCAAGCCATTTCTTGGTAGCAAGTGGATCTTTGATTTTATTTTCGTTTGCTTTCATAGCATTTCCAGAAAGCCTTATTGGACGCGAAGGAAGTATTGAGGAATCGGCTGATGTAGAGTCGAAAGAAAATCTGAGGTGCCCCCATCTCGGCCATAAAAATACCTTTATTTTAGGGAGGTTTTTAAATATCTTAAATTACGGCAAAGAAGTCAAGGAAAAAGTGTAAGTTAAGGATAACACGAAAAACTGACACATCGGTTGCAAAAGACAAATAATTTAAGTAAGATTGTTATAATTTCGTTGTACTCTTATAGCAGCCTGCAGTGAACTTGTCATTTTCTGCGCAATCGAGGGGATGTAAGAATGACTTAAAGAGCTTCAGGTCTCAGCCTAATGCAAGTTTATCCCTTCCGCAGTTGCCTTGATTTGTGTGTAAAATAATTCACTGTAATTGCCTTGATTTAGATCCAAATCTCCGCTGCGAGGGGAGTTTTATCGGAAGGTTTCATGAGTTGGAAAAAATGACGTAACCGAAGTTATTTGGTTGACTTGCTGAATTGAAATTAATTCACAGCAGAAGCCAGGCAAGGCCTTCGATGATTTCCTCCCGTCAATTCTCAGCGTTTAACCTTGATTTAATGAGTCATTTTAAAAAAGTATGAGTTTTTTCAATCTCGAAAAAAAACTAAGAGCCGAATTATGAAAAGTCTATCCAGGTTTAAATTCAGTTTTATTATTTTAATTTTTGGCGTGCTTAGCGCTACCTCACATTTGTACGCCCAATCTGCCCCTCAAGTTAACGATTTTACACCGTTGCGTTATTCGACCCAAAATCCACCGAACGCTGTGATATCTGCCACATTTGATCTGGCGATGGTGGCCGGTACTTTTCAAAAATCCAACATTTTTGTTTACGGCGAACAAACCGGCTTTCATGACGGTATTATCGACTTTCCGTCGAGCAAAATCTTTACTTTTACACCGACGACATTGTTCAACCCGGGCGAAATGGTCACAGTCATTTTAACCCGGGGTTTAACCTCGAGAAACGGCACGCCGCTGGCATCCGGTTTTCAATGGTCCTTCTTTATTCAAGTTGCTTCAAGTTCCGGCATTTTTGAAAGCACGGACAAATTTGATGTGCAGCAAGGTCCACAGGGGATTGTTCTGGCTGATTTTGATAATGACGACCATTTGGATATAGCTGTCTCGCACAGTTCCTCAAATAATGTTGAAATTCTTTTTAACGACGGTACCGCTATCTTTAAATCTTCAGAAATCATTGCTGTGCAAGGCCAACCCCGTTCACTTGTTGCAGCAGATTTTGATTCTGATGGAGATATGGATTTAGTTGTGGCAAATGAAGTTTCAAGCTCATTGAGTATTTTAAATAATGATGGCGGAAAATTTTCACTGAACCAGCATTTGCCAATCACCGGGGATCTTATCAGTTCTATTTTCACAGGTGATTTTAACGGTGATGGGACGATAGACGTTGCGACCACAAATAGAAATTCAAATAATGTTACTGTCGTTTTAAACATGCTCGATTCTTTTGTTGAAACCGGACCTTTCCCGGTGGGCTCAAGTCCAAGAACAGGATTCTCCGCAGATTTCAACAATGATGGAATCCTTGATATCGTCACGGCTAATAAGAATGACGACAATTTTTCTCTTTTGACCGGAAACGGTGACGGCACATTTCAAACCCAGCAGACTTTTACCGTCGGTAGCGGCCCTCACGCCATTACCGGCGGCGATTTTAATGGCGACAATATTATTGACATTGCGATTACCAATCGCGATGATGATACAATTTTGCCGATGATTAATACCGGTTTCGGGTTTACTTCAAGTTCACCTGTGAATGTTGGCAGAGAGCCAAGGTCTCTTTTTGCTCGAGACCTCGACGGCGATCTCGATTTTGATATGCTGGTCGGAAACTTTAAATCAGATAATATGTCGTTTCTGAACAACAATGGGTTTCTAGTCTTTTCAAACGATTCAACTTATGATCTTGGAAATTCTCCCAGGTTAATTGTCGGAGGAGATTTAGACGGCGATGGAGATTTAGATTTGGTGGTTTCAAATTGGGGTGAAAGCACCATTGAAATTTTTAAAAACCTGAATGGCGGTGGATCGAACAGGCCCCCACAAGCACCTGTTTTAATATCGCCCGATAGTCTGTCTTTTTTTAATAATTCGTCCGCGCTGCCAATATTAGAGTGGCAAGTTCCGGGGGACGCCGACGATGATTCGCTTCATTTCAGGATAGAACTTGGCCGTGATGTAACTTTTAGTTCAGCAACAGTTATTGAATCAATAAACGATACCACAGGATTTTCACCAACTCCGCCGGTCTCTGCCGGTCAGGATACCGTCTCGTATTCTTTTGCAGCGAATTTGGCCGATGGAGAATACTGGTGGCGGGTGTCAGCCTGGGATGGATCAATTTACGGAAGTCTATCCGCCCCCCGCTCTTTTATAGTCGATACGACACCACCCACGGGGACTTTGGAGAACTCTCCCGCGGTTAGCGCTAAGGAGGATTTTCTGGTTACCTGGAGAGGAGGAACAGATTCAGGTTCCGGACTTTCCGGAACTTACGACGTAATGGTGCGGGTGGACAATTCACCTTGGTCGATTTGGAAGTCGAGTACAGAGGACACCTCGGCAACCTATACCGGCCTGCACCAGCACACGTACAGCTTTGAAGCTGCAGCGTACGATCGTGCTGGAAACCTAGAGTCCTTTTCCCAAACCAATTTTACCACGACTCTGGTTGACACGGCTGCCAATGATTTAACAGCGCCCGGTCCGCCTCTGCTTTTAACTGGCGGTGGTTCAAACCCGAGTCCGTGGCAGAACAATTCCACATTCCAGATAGCCTGGGTACCGCCAACGGATGCTAGTGGAATCGAAAAATCTCTTTTTAAAATTGGCAGTCCACCCGTAGCAAACTTTGATACAACCAGCAGCGCAGCCGGCGAGTCACCGCTTAATTTGATCGTTACTCAGGAGGATGGTCAGAATCTTTATCTCTGGTTTCAAGATGGCCGGGGTAATGTGGATTACCGTAATCATAGTTCCGTTCTGCTGCGCTACGATGGCACTGTTCCCCAAATTACCGAATTAACCGTTAAAGATCCAGATTTTGACCCTTACTGGTTTAATCAAGATTCAGCTGGTGAAGCGACTATTAACATAAAATATAATGAGAGCCACCTGCAACTGATTAGCTTAGAATCAGAGAAATTGAATTATTCCATTGTTTTGAAAGACCCAACACCTGCCAGTGGGGAGAACATTTCTTTCGCCCTCGGTCTGAATATTAGGGGCAAACCCGACGGTGTTTTTGAGCTGAAAATTAGTTTAATTGACAGTGCAGGAAATAATAAAAGTGCTATCCAAAAGTTGGGTCTGGATGCAACTCCGCCCACAGGTACGGAAGCCAGTTCTCCTGATACCAGTACCAGCGAAACTTTTACGGTTACGTGGACGGGTACCGGAGCAGACAACGACGACGGTTCCGGACTTTCCGGGGTTTATGACGTCAGGTACCGGGTTGACAATGGACCCTGGTTGGATTTACAACGGGTTTTCCAGGAAACGTCCATTAGGTTCCAGGGGGAACATGGCCGAACTTATGGATTTGAGATCGTAGCACATGATAATGTCGGAAATGTGGAGGCTTTCTCTGGCACTGCAGAATCAGTCACTGCTGTGGACACCGGGTTTGTGGATTCAGAACCACCGACAATTTCACACCAGCCCCCAGTATCAATTGATGAAGGGCAGGATGTAATTATTCAAGCAACAATTCAGGATAATTCCCAGGTTGCTCAAGCGGTACTTTTTTATAGACAAAGCGGGAAAGATATTTTTCAAACTATGCAAATGAGCGCCGTCGGGGGCAATACTTATTCCTCTACCATCCCTGCCGCCGATATTTCAATTTACGGCATCAATTATTACATCCAAGCCTGGGACGGGTCTCTTTTTTCATATTTCCCGCAAAGCAATTGGGATACTCTGCCGCTCAACTTATCTGTCCGAATTACCGGCGTAAATAATGAAGGATTGTTAAAAGCAACAGCCCAGCCCGGTGGAACGGAGTCCACTTTTTTTCGAATGATTTCAGTTCCGCTAAATTTGGATGACAAAAATGCCTCGAGTGTTTTTGTAGATGATTTGGGGCAATACGATTCAAGCATCTGGCGGTTATTTCAATACAATTCCGGGTCTGAAAGCTATTCCGAATTTCCAAACCTAAGGCCGTTTTCGCCCGGCACTGCGGCCTGGTTGATTGTAAGTGACCCCAATAAGAATATCGATTCGGGCACTGGCACTTCGGTCGAGGCAAACCGGCCGTTTGAAATTCCCCTGAGTCAAGGGTGGAATGATTTCGGACTTCCCTTTAGTTTTCCGGTTGATTGGAGTGACATTCTGGCGGCTTCGACCTCAACAGATGCCTTTATGGGGTTGTACACCTACCAGGGTCAGTGGTTGCTGCCCGGCCAAGTCACAACGCTGTTCCCCTGGGAGGGGTATTCAGTATTTAGTCAGATATCCGGGGTGGCGTTGTCGATTCCTGCCCTACAATCTGATCGTACTTCGTCGGTTCAAAAGGCGTCCCTCAAATTTTTCGACTCGGAGTGGTTTCTTAAGGTGGAGGCTGTTTGTGGGTCAGCCCTCGATGGTTCAAGTTACCTGGGCGTTGCCCGCAATGCGGCAGAGACATGGGATAGGTTAGACTATCTGGAACCGCCTTATATTGCCGATTTTGTTTCGGTACGTTTCCCGCACGATGACTGGCAAGGATTTCATGGTAATTTTACCACGGACTTTCGTCCACCTTTTTATGAAGGACAGGTATGGCATTTTGAAGTCAAAACTAATGTTGAAAATACCCCGGTTAAATTGCGGTTTTACAATTTAGAATCATTGCCTTCAAATTTTCAAATCAGTTTATTGGATAATACTTCGTTTAAAAAAACAGATCTCCGGCACATTTTTGAGTTTGAGTTTTTGCCGAATCAAAACAGCCTGAGCCGGGAATTCGATTTGATAATTGGCACGAGTGAATATGTTGAAAATTCAGATCAATTGGCTGAGTTAACACCTGAGTCGTTCTTTCTAAGCCAGAATTTCCCGAATCCATTTAACGCAGGTACATCACTTTTTTACCAGGTTAGAGAGCAAAGTGTCGTTCGTATAAAAGTTCTGAATATCCTTGGGCAGGAAGTTCGTGAACTCCTGTCTGAAAATCAGATTCCCGGGATTTACCGAATTAGCTGGGACGGCACTGCCGAAAATGGTCACGAAATGGGTTCCGGAATTTATATGATCCAATTTGAAGCGGGAAAATTTCAACAAATTAGAAAGGTCGTTTTAATTCGATAAATGTTAGGCTGATGAGCGCCTTTTTACGACTCAGAATTGGGTTGATTGCTTTTTTCCTAAAAATTAGAAAAAGGAAGAAAAATGAACACTTCAAAGAAGTTAAAATTTGTCATCTTGCTTGCCTGCTTTTTAATAACCGCACCAGGGTTTACGCAAGACAAAGCGGTAGAGAAACTCAACGCGGGCAAGAGATATTTTTGGGAAGCCAGATTTGAACAAGCGATTGCATATTTAACAGAAGTCACCGAAATGGATAATGTTTCGAATAGGATTTTGTTTGATGCTTATTTGCATTTAGGATTTGTTCTGACCCGGAACAATGCGACCGAAGGGGAAATTTCATCTGCCTTTGAGCATGCGGTTCGTGCGAATCCAGGGATGGAGTTGGATGACACGGTGATTCCACCTGACCTGTCGGAGCGATTTAATGAAGTTAGAAACCAACTTGTTGGCTGTTTGTATCTAACTTCTGACCATGAGAACGTAAATATTGTCGCTGTTAAAAATGGTCGCGTTTTATATAACAAAAATACGCCAATTCTGATTTGTGAGCTCGAAGACGAAAATTACCAACTGATATTTACCGAAAGGGGTTTTGAAGAGCAGTTTTATCAAATGCAAGTAATCGCAGGTGCCAGAGACACATTATCTGTAAAACTTGCACAAAGTATCTTAATTGGACAAAGTGGCGGTGGCAAATGGAAATGGCTTGCCGGAGGTGGGGTTTTGGCAGGTGCGGCCGCGGTTTTGTACACGACTGTCTTAAATAAGGGAGAAGGAGGCGACGGCTCTGACGCTCTGCCGGGGCCGCCCGACAGGCCGAATCGCTAATTTTTGAAGCCCAATGTTATTGTTTTTTTGTTAATTTGAAAGATACGAATTGCGTTCTGTTTTTATCAACCACGATGGTTGTGCCGGCAGGTATGGTGACAAACCCCTCCCGTCTTACTGCAATTTTATGAGAGCCGACTTCTAAATTGACCTCAAGGGGTGTTGTGTTGTGTTTTTTTTGCCAAATTTTTCCGTCCACATAAACATACCCAAATCCGAATTCAAAAGCATTTTTTATAGAAACTGCAACTTTTCCCTGTTCAATGGAGGTGAAATCATACTTGACGTTGACGACCTGGCCAGCCTTTAACTCAATAGTTTGTTCCCAGCTTTTTTGTAGGCTCGTATTGACCAATTTTACTCGATACTCACCCCGCTGAAATTTTATTTCAAAGGGAGTTTTGCTTGCGAACAAAACATCGTTCACTAAGACTGAATCCGCGCCTGGAATGGCATTTACGATGAGCGTTCCCAGTGCACTCATTTCAGGCTTTATATCAAGAGTGACCTGTGTTTTTTCGTTAGAGAGCGTCACATATTTGGTTGTTGAGGTGTAGCCTTCGATAGAAACTTTCGCAGCATAAATTTTATCAGGTTCAAGTTGTGAAACAGTGAGACGCCCATTTTCATCGCTGATTCCAACAAATTTTTCGTCTAAAAAAATATTTGCCTGAATCGGTTTTTTATCTGACACGACGAAAATATCCATTGTCGCAAAAACCGGCTCAAGAATATCCGCAGCTTTTGGTTCCTTTGCCGGGTTCAATTCTGATCTGAAAGCATTCGATTTTTGGAAGTCCTCAACTTCGGTTAAGTTTGATTCATTCGTCAAGAACAAGGAATTTAGAGAATCCAAGGCAGCTAAGGCACTTGCAACGGAATTTGAATTTTCACCCTGAATGTGGTTAGACCTGGATAGATCCGTAACATCCGGGGAGGTTTGTGCAAAACCATTTTGCAGGTTATCTGAACCAGTGGTGTCAAAGAAAAAACTTTTGCCGAAAATAATGACTGCTAACAGAGCCAGGATAATCAAACCGTTATTTAGAAATTTTTTTGGTATGGATTTTAGCCCTCGTGGCTCATATGAAATCATCGCCATCTCTGGTGACATATCCATCGAACCTTCCGGGATAGGCGGTGGACCCGCGCTTTTGTTTTTCTTAACCTTTGCTTCAAATATCGAAACCTGTTGCTCGGAAATTTCCACGGGGGTGGGAACGACTAAATATTTCTCTTTCAGAAATTCTAACGACCTTACAAACTCACTTGAATTCTGAAATCGTTTCTCAATAAATTTGTTGATTGACTTATTAATGATCTCGCTGAATTCCACTGGCAATTGCAGCTCCTCATAGTAAACCGGCGGAATTTTTCCTGATAAATGCTGCTCCTGGATAGCAGCTATGTTTTTCTGATTAAAAGGGGTTTTTCCCGTCAAAAATTCAAACAAGACCACCCCAACAGAATAGATGTCCGCGCGGCCATCTGCTTGCTCCGCACTTCGATAATATTCCGGTGCGATATATTGGGCCAGGTAAGTAGATTCCGCCAGGTCACCCGTAAGAATATTTGGCACGAACCAATTAAACCCAAGGTCATCGATTTTAATATCACTGTTTGAGCTAATATAAACATTGTTTGGATTTAGGAAACCATGGACAACGCCGCGAAGGTGGGCGTAAGTTAAGGATTTGGCGATATTGGTGAAAATTTTAGCTAAATCTGCGAAAGACAATGAAAAGATTTCTAAAATTAACGCTTTGAGAGGTTCGAATTCGATTGGCTCTGATGAGATAAAGTAATGCCCCTGGTCTTCACCGGAGTCGTAAATTTTGACAATATTGGGATGATTCAGCATGCGGGCGATTCGAGCGCCGCTGGTAAAATTGGCAACAGTATCTTGATTGCCGGAATATTCTTGATCTAAAATTTTGAGAAAGACAGGTTTATTGTCTCTTTTATCAATAGCGTCATAAAGTGAGTAACACAATCTGGTGGTAATTTTTTTCTGGATTTTATAATTTTCCAGACTCGGAAAAGGCATAATTTCTACTTCAGGTTCCAATGATTTGGTAATTTGTTTAAAATCTATGTACAAAAAAACTTAGATGCAATATTTTTATACTATTTTACCTTTGATTTATCTTTTACCTGCCGGATAGTTTTTAGAACTTTCTGATTCATATTTTTGTTTCTAAGATGTTAAAAATTTATTAAATTAACATCGGAAATGAAAAGCCGGAGCCATTCTAGGAATCGGGCTTTGGTCTATGGTTTACAAATCTTGAATTATTTAAGGTGCAACCGCTTGCATCATAATGCCGCAAATCCAGGCCCCGTAAGTTCCCAATGCATAGCCAAGGACCGCTAACAATACACCAACGGGCGCCAAGGCCGGGTGAAAAGCCGAGGCCACGATGGGCGCAGAAGCAGCGCCGCCGACATTGGCCTGACTGCCGATAGCGACAAAGAAAAACGGCGCCTTAATTATTTTACCAACTGTCAAAAGAACAATCACATGGACAATCATCCAGACAATTCCAATTAAAAACAACTGTGGACTTTCGAAAATGGCAAGAATATCCATTTTCATGCCAATAGTTGCCACCAGAACATACAAAAGTAAGCTGCCATAGCGGGAGGCGCCAACCCCCTCGAGCTCGCGGACTTTGGTGAATGAGAGCAACAGACCGCCGGTGGTGGCGATCACAACAATCCAAAAGAAGCCGGAGTTGAGGCTGTATTTATTAAGTGCAGGCGCATTTTCGGCAATCCATGGCGCGATCAAATCGGAGCCGAAATGCGCGATGGCGGTAACGCCAAACCCGACTGCCATAACCATCGTAACATCGGTGAGGCTGGGGATTTTAGCAATGCTCGCCCGGTACTCCTCAATATTCTTACGAACCTCATCAATCGCCGAAGCGTCCGCTTTAAACCAGCGGTCGATTCGTGCTGAGATGCCTGCGCCGTAAAGGAGAAAGGCCATCCAGATGTTCGCGACGATAACATCTACGGTAATCATGGCCGAAAATAGATTATCGCTTACTTCAAAGACCTCTTTCATGGCGGTCATATTTGCGCCGCCGCCTATCCAGCTTCCGGCAACTGTGGTCAGCCCGCGCCAAACGGCATCGCCGCCGCTGCCGCCGACAACGTCGGGAGCAACAAAACTAAAAATTAACACAGCGATAGGACCTCCAATCATAATTCCCACGGTGCCGGCCAGAAACATGATGAGTGCTTTCGGACCAAGACTTGAAATTCGTTTCAAGTCGATGCTTAGAGTTAATAGAACCAAACTGGCGGGCAGTAGATAACGGGAAGAAACAAAATAGAGGTTGGAATTTTCCCCGGAAATAATTCCCAATGAATTTAACACGGATGGTATAAAATAACACAAGAGCAAAGACGGCACGTACGTATAAAACTTTTTCCAGAATGGAATTGAACTATGAGACGTTTTGAAGACAAAAGCGAGAATAGCAAATAGGATTCCTAAAACAACGGCGTCATTGGTAAATACTGCTTCCATAGATCTGGCCCCTCCCTCTTAACTTATGAATTTTCTAATTATAAGGAAATGAGGTGAAATTGTCAATCTACAATTCTATTATACGGCAAACTGGCAGTCGCCCCGAAATGAAACTTATGCCATAGCCAGCATGTATAAACTCCAAACCGGAGGTCAATATGCTCGATTTTATAAACAAAGTATTTGGTGCTGTAAACAAACCGGATTCAACAGATTCAAAAAGAGTCCAAAATCACGATATCCGAATTGCAACTTGCGCGCTATTTCTCGAAATGGCACAAATCGACGGCGAATTCAGCGAGAAGGAACGTCAAAGTATCCTGGGAATTTTAAAACAGGAATACGAGCTGTCCGATGAAGTTGCGGTTGAGCTGACCGAAGCCGCCGACAAAGAGCGGCAAGACAGCATCGACTTGTGGCAGTTCACAAACCAGATCAATGAAAATTATTCTGAAGATGAGAAAATCCGCGTGGTCGAATTTTTATGGAAACTGGTTTATGCGGATGGAAAACTGGATCAGCATGAAGACTACTTAATTCATAAACTTGCCACTCTGCTGGAAGTTAGACACGACCAGCTCATCGATGCTAAAGTGAAAATCCTTAACTCTTGATTCTTAGCGCTCTTTTCAAATTGCAGAGCACTCAATTTTTGCAAAAATTCTAAAGTTCTGCGAGAACACGCCCATCACACATCTCTTTATTTAGAAAAAGTAATTTCTTGACTTTTGACGGCACTTTTTTAAATTTTGGTTAATTCCAGTCAAGAATAGGTCAATAAGGAGTGGACTATGCCTACATTGCGGTTTGGCGACAAAGGCGAGGACGTTAAGGTTCTTCAGCGCATCTTAATGGAGCAAGGGTATTTCGCGGGAAAAACTGCAGGTAATTTCCTCAAGTTTACGCAGGCTGCAGTGATATATTTTCAAGAAACTCACCTGGGCCCGGATGGAGAGTTTTTGGAAGCAGACGGGATTGTCGGCGATAAGACTTGGTGGGCCTTGAACAACCCTTCCGGGGAGGCCCAAAAATCAAATCTGCCTCGACATATTCCTGTGGATCTTTCTCCAATAAGAACCGAACAGCTTACAATAGTGCTCAAAGAACATGAGCTGGGGGTTCGGGAGGACCCCGATGGCAGTAATTGGGGCGATGGCGTAATCAAGTACAAGGGGTTTAAAGGTGCACCGTGGTGTTGTTACTTCTGGTCCTGGTGCAATAAGCAGTGCTTCGGGGCATATTCCCTAAAAGCAAAATATGGCCACTGTTTATCGGCGTGGAGAAAGGCTGAGTCGCTTGGTTTCGCCCGCAATAAAGGGAATTATATCCCAATTCCTGGTGACGCCTTTGTCATGTTGTATAAAAAGGATGGCAAATTGACCGGAAAAGGCCATATTGGGTTTGTCTACCGGGTTGAGGTCGCGGCCAATCGAGCTGTCACCATAAATACGGTTGAAGGTAATTCGAGTAATCGCGTAAAAATTGGCAAACGTAACCTTGCGAGTCCAAGCATTGTCGGTTTTATCAACAGTTTTCCAGCAGATGAGCAGCCCACTGACTGGGAAAGGGGTCTGGTTGAAGCTACATCTGTAGCGGGTGATTCGACCCGATAAATAAGGAATTACAAAAGGGGTCGAACTTGACATTTAGTCCACGATCCTGTATCTTCCCAATTCAATACGCTCATCGTCTTCCCCATTAATTTTCATTTCATTTTTCAGGAGAGAGGATGCCCCCTAAAAACTTCGACAGGCGCGCCGTCTTTGCGTGGACTTTATACGACTTCGCCAATTCCTCTTTTTCGACCCTGGTTTTAACATTTATTTACGCCACTTATTTTACTAAGACAATCGCACCCGATGTGATTACCGGCACCGCAATGTGGTCAAGAGGCATCACAATTTCAGCGCTGACGGTTGGCCTACTCTCGCCATTTTTTGGTGCGCTTGCCGATACCGGCGGATTCAGAAAACGAACTCTCTTTATCTTAACGGCAATTACAGTTATTTGTACCGCCAACCTTTTCAACGTTTTACCGGGTCAGGTTTTAAAAGGCCTGATCTGGTTTGTAATTGCCAACATTGGCATGGAAATGGGGATGGTTTTTTATAATGCTTTTCTGCCAGACGTGGCCCCATACGAGAAAATTGGCCGCATCTCCGGATATGGCTGGGGGGTTGGTTACGTCGGCGGACTTTTATGCATGGTGGTCGCCATGGTTGGATTTGTGCAAACAGAAAATCCATGGTTCGGTTTCTCCACGGAAAACAGTGAAAATATCAGGGCTACCAATCTTCTTGTGGCTGTTTGGTTTACAATTTTTGCGGTGCCTTTTTTTATTTGGGTGAATGAGAAAAAAGGACAAACCTTTCCCAATATTGGGCAGATGGTTTCTTCTACCGTGAGACAATTAAAGAACACATTTCATGAGATTAAACGCTACCGGCAGATCGTCCGTTTGCTTGTCGCGCGAATTTTTTATAACGACGGTATCATTACCATCTATTCTTTTGGCGGAATTTATGCCGCCGGAACGTTCGGGTTCACAGTCTCTGAAATCTTAACCTTTGGGATTGTTTTAAATATCACCGCCGGACTCGGTGCATTTGCGATGGGATTTCTCGATGATCGTATTGGCGGCAAGAGGACCATTCAAATTACAAACATGGTATTCATTGCCGCGACTCTACTCGCTGTTTTGGCGCCAAGTAAACTCTGGTTCTGGGTTTCCGGAATTATCGTGGGGTTTTTCTTAGGTCCCAATCAGGCGGCCAGCCGCTCACTCATGGGACGATTTGTGCCTGCGGACAAAAAAACAGAGTTTTTTGGTTTTTATGCTTTTTCGGGAAAAGCAACCGCCTTTATAGGGCCATTTTTTCTTGGCCTCCTGACCGAAATGTTTAATTCGCAGCGCGCCGGGATTAGCATTGTAGTGGTCATGTTCATTGTGGGCAGTTTGCTACTAACACGGGTCGATGAAGAGGAGGGAAAACGGCTTTCCGGGCGTAGCTAATTCCGAAAAGGGGACTTAGAATAATTAACCTGCATTCTTCATAAATTGTTGCCGCAAGGCAATAAGACACATAAGAAATAAAATACTTAAGAAGAATTGCTGGAAAAAACTAAGTTTCTAAAGTCTCTTGCCGTTTGCAGATATGAATGAGCAGTTACATGGGCGATTTTTCGTGATAAAAATAATTTCCGCTTAAGTACGCCAAATTTCGCCGAAGGGTCACCGGAATATTTAAAATAAATCTCTACCTGGTAATGTTATGACTTCTTCACGGCGCCGTTTGTAATTCAAGCAGTTGGTGCTTCAATTGATTTTTAAAAAATGAAAGCAGGTTAAATGAAAGTAAACTCGGTGAGTTTCGTTCGGTGTCTGATTCGGTGGAAAAAACTATTTTTTGTATGGTTATAGAATGATTTCTAAATAGATAACCCAGGTCGTTCGAGGCGATAACGAAATTTGCCACGATTAATTCTTAAAAGTCTTGCTGCCCTGCTGATGTTGCCGCCGGTTTTTCCCAGAGCGCTTAAAAGCAACTTTTTGTTCACGAAATTAAATTTTGAGCCATTTTAAGATTCTGCAAGCACAGGCTCGTTTTTCAAATATTCTTCAATTGTCTCAAAAAGTTTCTGTTTTCTGATTGGCTTTGTAAGGAATTTATTTGCGCCGGCTTCCAAACATTTATCCTGCTCATTTTTGCCGTGGTGGGCGGTAAGAGCGATTACAGGAACATCTTCACCGTTTTCTAAGCTTCTGATTTTCCGCGTTGCCTCGCGACCATCCATGACCGGCATTTCCATGTCCATCAGGATAATTGAGATAGGCCGCCGTTTAAAGATATTCACGGCCTCCTCGCCATTATTGGCGGTGATTAACTGATACTCCCCTTTTCTTTTCAAATTATGCAGCAGCAAATTTCGATTATCTTTGGAATCATCTACTATTAAAATTGACGGGCGCGCGTCCAGCCAATGTTCAATCACATTATAGAGGATTTTTTTCTTAATGGGTTTGGTAACGTAGTCGTTCATGCCATTCTTCAGGCATTTTTCTCTGTACCCATCGATGGCGTGGGCCGTTAGTGCTACAATTGGAATGCGGTCTTCATTATGTTGGCGTTCCCAGGATCTAATTTCATGGGTTGCTTCAAAGCCGTCCATTTCCGGCATGTAAATATCCATGAGGATTAAATCGTAACGATACTTAATAAATGCCTCTACACCTAAGAGGCCATTTTCAGCGATGTCCACCCGATAACCTCTTTTCTCCAAAATTTTCTTTGTCAATTTTTGGTTACTCAGATTATCTTCTACCAGTAAGATATTGCCGGCTATTTTATTTTCGTGGACGACCGTAATCTTTTTGTCTTGATTTAGCTGCTCACGCGGGTCTTTGTCTGTCAAAACTCTCAGGATTGAATCAAAAAGCTGCGATTGTTTTACCGGCTTCACGATAGACTCGGCTATTTGCAGCTGCTTCTGAATTTCCCGATCAAAACTTACCAGGGATGACAATAAAATAAGCTTGGTCTCTTTAATCGTTTCATTTTCTCTAATCCGCCTTGCCAGATTAAGTCCGTCCATTTCCGGCATTGTCTGGTCTAAAATTGCCAATGTTATTGGCGGGTTTGCGGCAGCTAAGATGGCAAGCGCTTGTTGACTGGTTTGGGCTTCCGTGACTTGAAATCCCCATTTCTCCAGGTATTTTCTTAAAATAAATCGATTGCTCTGGTTATCGTCGACGACCAGGACATTTAGATTTTTGAACTCTGAATAGATTTTCTCCAGGCCATCTGTTTTGTTTTGACCAACGGGTAATCTTAGCTTAAAATGAAATGTGCTGCCCTTACCTTCTTCGCTTTCTACTTTTAGTTCCCCGGCCATCATTTCGATTAAAGATGTAGATATGTTTAAACCAAGGCCAGTGCCGCCGAACTTGCGCGTAGTCGAGGTGTCTTCTTGCGAAAACTTTTCAAATATTTTAGTTATGTTTTCAGAAGAAATCCCAATTCCGCTATCTGATACTTTAAAATGAAGTTCAACGAAACCTTCTTCCCACCTCGCATTTTCACCGGCCGCTGACTCAACCTTTATGGCCACCTGTCCTTCTTCGGTAAACTTGATGGCGTTGCCTATTAAATTTAACAGTACCTGCCTCAGGCGAGTCGGGTCTCCAATAACCGTTGTCGGGAGATCGGGCTCAATATAACACAAGAACTCAATCTCTTTAGCCTGCGCACGCGTTCCCAGCATTTCCGCAACACCTTCAATGACCTCCCTTAAATTGAATTCTATCTGTTCGAGCTGCATCTGGCCGGCTTCTATTTTAGAGAAATCAAGAATATCGTTAATTAAGCTCAGTAACCCTTCAGAGGCAGATTGCACGACGCTGAGATGCTGGCGCTGATCAAAAGTTAACTCGGTTTCCAGGGCGAGGTCCGTCATCCCGATAATGGCATTTAGGGGTGTACGAATTTCGTGGCTCATATTCGCCAGAAATTCGCTCTTAGCGCCGCTTGCCATTTCAGCTTGCATGGCCATTTCTTTAGCGAGTAAAGTTGCCCGCTCTAAATGTTCATTTGTTCGGCGTAGTTCTTTATTGGCGTTTTCTGCAGTCTCTTTCGCAGTCTTTAGTTCATATTCAGATCGTTTTTGTTCTGTAATGTCGCGAATAAAAGCGCTGAACAGGAATGAATTTCCGATTTTCAAAGGAGTAATTGTTATTTCAACTTGAAACTCGTGGCCATTGCGGTGCAGCGCCTGCATTTCAAACCGCTTGTTAAAAGCGGGTCCTTCTCCACTTTCAAGAAAAAGATTTAATCCGTGAATAAATTCTTCCCGGTTATTTTTCGGAAGAATTTTTGCGGCTAATGGCTGCCGGAGAACATCTTGCGAAGACCATCCAAAAATTTGTTCAGCCTGAACATTCCAATCCTTAATCAGGCCGCCTTCATCCATTGTAATAACCGCATCTTGAGCAGAATCGATAATCAACCTGATTTGCTCCTCACTTTCTATCAGAGCAATTTCATTTGCTTTCAGTTGTTCATAACTTGCCATCAGTTGTTGATTGGCGGCGCTCAACTCTTTTTGATGATTGATTAATTTCTCATTAAGGCTTTTAAGTTCTGCTTCTGTTTGTTTACGGTCCGAGATATCGCGTACATGGAAGAGTAAAGCCGGCTTATCCAAATAATTTATTTGAGTGGTTTTAATTTCGACCGGGATCTCTCTGCCACTTTTGGTCAAACTGATACCTTCCGAATACGCTTTTTCTCCACTTACGACATCGGCCCATCCCGTAGTCATTTTTTTTCTATTCCGTTCGGGCACCAAATCCACCACGTTTTTCCCGACTAACTCATCGTGGCTAAGCTCATGCAATTTGCAAGCAGCATTGTTCACATCTAAAATGTTGCCGTTCAGATCTTCGACAAAGATTGCGTCAGGCGAGTTTTGGAAGAGATCGCGAAATCTCTTTTCACTTTGATGTCGTACTTTCTCAGCACGCTTTCGTTCAGTTACATTCCGAGCGGTACTGATCCAGGCCGGTTCGCCCTGATATTCAATTTCGCTGGTGAGAATCTCAACGTCTATTCTTTCGCCATTCTTCGTAACGTGTATATAGGGATGGGCCTTGCCGATATTAACTTTGCCGAGTTTTTTTCTTATCTTCTTTTGATGACTCTCAGGATGCAGTTCTAGCGGCGTCATCTTCATCATTTCGGTCTTCGAATACCCGTAGGTCCATAAAACCGCCTCATTGCAGTCGAGAAATTTGAATGTTGTCTTATCAAAGATAAAAATCGGGTCTACGATTTGATTGAATAAATTGCGGTATTTGCGCTCGTTTTCACGGGTAAATCTTTCCTGGGCCTTTAATTGCTCGAGACCTGCATTCAACTGCTGATTGGCAGCACTCAACTCCTGTTCATTATTTACTAATCTTTCCTCAGCCCGCTGGCGTTCAATAACATTGCCTAACTGAATTCCGATTTGCGCCATCGTTTCTAACAACGTATCGTCCGGAGCTTTGACTTCCCGGGTAAAAAATTCCAGGACAGCAGCTACCTTATTTTCAGCAATAACCGGAAATCCAAATGCGCCGCGCAGATCAATATATTCTCCCAGTTTTGCACGCGTGCAATTCTTATCTTTGGTGACGTCTCGAATCCACACGGGCTTTTTCGATTTTAGCACGCGACCAGGAAGACCTATCCCCATTTCGAAGGTAGTCTGTTCCGTAATTTTCTTAAACACTTTAAACGTTTCCGGACTTTCGATATACCATATTTTAGCCGGCACAAGCTCAGAAGGATTATCCTCTGCTAAAACATAAACATGACCTACAGGCCATTTGGTGTATTCACAAACCCGGTTTAAAATTACCTGAAATGCAGCATGAGGTGAAGCAGCTTCGTTCGCCGCAGTTGCAACTTCTTGAAGCAGGCGGGTTCTTTTTTCACTTTCACGCAAAGCTTTTTCGGCTTGTGCGCGCTCCGTAAGTATGGTTTGTAATTTTAAGTTTTGCTGCTCTAACTCAGCAGTCCTTTCATTTACGGTTTCTTCAAGCTGCCGTCTTAGTTTTTGCAAACTTTTTATTCGTTGCTTGACAATTAAATAAAGGCCGCCCCAAAATGTTATTAGTCCCAGAGTATAAAACCACCAGGTCTGCCAAAATGGAGTCTCAATTGAAAAACTAAAGCTCTTAGGATTTGCATTCCAGACGCCTTCCGCATTGCTCGCCTTTACTTTAAATGTATATTCGCCTGCAGGTAAATTTGAATAAGTCGCAAATCTTTCCTTTGCGGCCGGCGACCAATTTTCATCAAAGCCTTCGAGCATATATTGATAATGAACTTTTTCAGGATTACTTAAACTAATGCCAATGAAATCGAAGGTGACGTGGTTCTCATCGTAGGGGAGGTTTAAATCCAGAGGCAAACCTGTACGATCGTCTATCAGGTGATCAAGTCCCGACCACTTAACATTTTGAAACGACAGGCGTATTTTGCTGATGTCGGTAAGGGGTTCTTTCGAGCTGGTTTTAGAGGCTCTCGAATTATATTTAGTCGCCCCTTTGACCGTACCAAACCAGAGATTGCCTTCATCGTCTTTGTAAACTCCGTTTGCGCTGCACTCAATACCAACAAAGCCTTCCTCTTTTCCGAAGTGTTTGATATTTTTCTCACCCGTTTTATTGTATCTTGCAACATCTAACTTATTAATCCCTTTATTGGTGCCAATCCATAGGTTGCTGTCATTGTCAAAAGCAAGTAACAGGACTTCATTGTCGATCAGTCCATCTTTCGAAGTGAACATATCAAATGGCTTATCTACGGACTCGGGATCGTATCTTGTGACACCGCCGCCGTAAGTACCAAACCACAGATGTCCGTGCTGGTCTTCGACAATGGAAACAAGAATTGTATTCAAGGAATCTTTGAGAGGAAAATGAGTCATTGCATGACCATCAAATTTGTTAACTCCGCCCTCCGTGCCAAACCATAAACCGCCTTTTTTATCCTGTAAAATTGAGTTGACTCTATTATTTAGCAAGCCGTTTTCTATAGTGAAATTTGTAAAAGTTTGTCCATTAAACTGACTGACGCCGCCGTTCGTGCCAAACCACAGGTTGTCTTCCCGATCCTGAAAAATGGCATAAATTTTATTATTAACCAGCCCATCACGCTTGGAAAAGTTAACTAAGTTTTCCTTATTAAATTCTGAGTTCGGCGAAGGGGCAAGCTTACTCAAACCGTTATCCGTGCCAAACCATAAATTACCTGCCCGGTCTTCAAAAAGAGTCGTTACAGTTTTGTGAATCAGGCCGTCTTTTTCGGTAAAAGTTTTGAAAATTTCCCCATCATATTTGCTGACGCCTTCGTCTGTTCCAAACCAGAAATTGCCATTTCGGTCTTCTAAAATGCACCAAACACCGCCCAGTTTGGGAAAATGAGTAAAAGTCTCTCCGGCAAATTTGGTCACGCCGCCGCCATTTGTACCGAACCAGAGGTTACCGTCACGGTCTTCAAGTATCGATTGAATTTTATTACTGCTCAGCCCGTTTTTTGTCGTAAAACTGCTAAATGTTTTCCCATCAAATTTTTGTACGCCGTTATCGGTACCAAACCATATATTACCTGTATGATCTTGTGAAATGGCATAAATGGTGTTGTCGATCAAACCATCCTTTTTAGTAAAATTCGAATAGGTCGTCCCCTCAAGTTTACTGACGCCCTTGTTTGTTCCAAACCAGAAAGCCCTATCCCGGTCTTCAAGAATGGCGTTTATTTGACTGTTGCATAGACGGTCGTTTTCGGTTAGGCTGCTAAGTGTTTTTCCGTTAAATTTGCTTAAGCCATGTTGAGTGCCAATCCAAATCTGTCCCTGTTGGTCTTCTATTAATGCAAGAATTGTTTTATTGCTTAAACCATCTTTCTCTTTGAAATGGGTGAATGAGTCCCCGTCAAGTTTATTCAGCCCGTCGTCGGTGCCAAACCAGAGGTTGCCGTCCCGGGTTTGTAAAATCGCCCGGACTCTGTTATTGCTTAATCCCTCTTTTTCAGTAAAATTGCTGAAAGTCGTGCCATTAAATTTGCTGACGCCGCGATCGGTCCCGAACCAGAGATTACCTTCCTGATCTTTGAAAACCGTATTGACGACATTGTTAACCAACCCATCTTCTTTGGTGTAGTTAGTAAATTTAATTCCATCAAATTTGCTGACGCCGCCCAACGTAACAAACCACAGGTAACCTTTGCTATCCTGACACATAGAAGACACCTGTGACTGCGCCAGCCCATCCTCTATTGAATAAGTTCTGAAGTTGTACTGTTGAGCAACTCCTGAAGTAGGCAGTAACAAAAACAGTAGACTAAAACAGGCAACGAACCGTGCAAAGTTCGAAAATCCTGACCCGAAGGCATCCGACTGAGGTGCTTTGACTAAAAATCTTGGAAAATGCTCGGCGAGGCTTGCTCGGAGCTTGTCGAATGAAGGCAGTCGCTCAGGTCTTTTTAGATAACTGTAATTCATCTATTAGCGTTTTTTGACTTCAGAACTTTTGATAACTATTCAAAACGTTGCATTATTAATCCTTATTGTTTTCGACACGGTTTTTAAATTCTAAATCAATTGTTTGACTGCGATTGAAATAGGAAAGCGGAATTGAGGTAACTTGGGAAGGGCTGAAAAGAAATGGATGAGAGAGGTGTTAGTACCCGAAGGGCAACGCTTCGGGGAGGCCCTGGATTTGTTTTTGATATTTGGAAATTTCCGGCTTGTTCGGGTGGGCTTATTAATCCATATCCTGGTAAACGACTTTGACTACTTTAAGATATTGTGCCAGCTTTTTGTTTAGGTCATCTATCTCGCCCTTGTCACCTCGCATCGCAGCCTGCTCCAGTTCTCCGCCAAGGTGGGTGAGTTCATGGAAGCCATATCCGCCGCCGGATCCTTTCATGCTGTGGCCGAGCCTTTGGATTTCACCCATTTCGTTGCTATCAAGCCATGCGTTTATTTTCTCTATATCTTCATAGCGGTTTTCTATAAATTCAGGAACAAGTTCTTCCAAATCAGAATCTACATAAACAATGACTTTTTCGCTCATAAAGGCTCCTTTGGTGCTTGTGCTAAGTAGTTGACAAGTATTTTATCGGAGAGCCTTTCAAGATTCTTGAATGGTAACACCAATCAAAAGCTGACCTTCTTTCAAGAGGTCAGCTTTTCTTAGAAGCTTGTTGTAGTACGGAATCCTTAAACCAACAGTATCACTCGGCCATGAGCAACACGACAGAGCGGCTATCCACTTGGTAAGAGAGCTGCTGCGAAAGTTTGACTTCTTTAGTGATTTCAGCAATGTCATTCGGCGAGGGGAGACTGGTGTCCAGAACCAGAACCCAGAGCTGACAATCTAATTTAGGCAGCTCGAAGGTCAGAGCCTCCCAATATGAATTGGCGATCAAGAAGAGGTCATTGTCGAAGGCATTGGAGTGAATGTACATGGCAATCGATCTTGAGTCGTATGAGAAATCTGGCTGTCTTAGTTGAACACCGTGCCAGCTGATAACCGGCGACTGATCTTCATCCTGATCAAAACTCATGCGCCTGAGATTCGGATGCTTTTTGCGGAATTGAATGAGCAGTTTAAAAAATCGCAGCAATTCACGACGAGGTTTTGTCGACTGCCAATTAAACCAGCTGATCTCGTTATCCTGACAATAGGCATTGTTGTTTCCTCTTTGAGTTCGGCCAAATTCATCACCGGCCAGAATCATAGGAACGCCGTGGGAAAGCAAATTCAAAGCGGCAAGGTTTTTTATTTGGCGTAAACGCAGGGAGTTAATTTCTGCAGAATCGGTTGGCCCTTCATGGCCGCAATTCCAGCTCAAATTGTGGTCGCTGCCATCCCGGTTGCTTTCGCCGTTTTCCTGGTTGTGCTTTTTGTTATAAGAAACGAGATCGGCTAAAGTGAACCCATCGTGACTTGTTATAAAATTAATGCTGTGATAGGGCGCCCTGCCGCTTCCCTGGTACAAGTCTGCGCTGCCGGATAATCTTTTGGTCAGCGCTTCAACAATGCCGGGCTCGCCAATAACAAAACTCCTGATGTCGTCTCTAAATTTCCCGTTCCATTCCGCCCAGCGACCCCAGGCCGGGAAACTGCCAACCTGGTACAATCCGGCCGCGTCCCAGGCTTCAGCAATGAGCTTAGTATTTGCCAGAGTCGGATCATGGGCAATTCTTTCGATAAGCGGCGGATTTGCTAAAACCGAGCCGTCTTGACCCCGGCCCAAAATCGACGCGAGGTCGAAACGAAAACCGTCCACATGCATTTCTGTAACCCAATAGCGCAAGCAGTCCAGAATCATGTCGCGAACCACCGGATGATTGCAATTCAACGTATTGCCGCAACCGGAGTAGTTATGGTACCGCCCGGTTTCAGGATCGATGATGTAATAAACTGAATTGTCCAGTCCTTTGAAATTGTAAGCCGGGCCGCGCTCGTTGCCCTCGGCTGTGTGATTAAAAACAATATCCAGAATAACTTCGATTCCGGCGTCATGCATCGCTTTCACCAGGGTTTTGAATTCTTTGACTTGATTGCCGTTTTCGCTGTCTTGCGCATAAGACGCTTTTGGGGCAAAGAAGCCGATTGAGTTGTACCCCCAATAATTGAGCAGGCGTTCGCTGGTTTTCGGACTAAAGCGATATCCTTCGATTTCTTCGAACTCATTGATCGGCAGCAACTCAACCGCCGTAATCCCCAGGTTTTTGAGGTAAGGGATTTTTTCGATTAATCCGGCAAATGTCCCGGGACTCTTCACTTTTGCCGAAGCGTGACGCGTAAATCCACGGATGTGCACCTCATAAATAATTGAATCCGCCAATGCGATGTTCAACGGCTGGTCATTTTGCCAATCAAAATCATTCTCAACGACAAGGGCACGTCTCAGGTTTTGCGATCGGGTTGGTTTGGATAGCCCATTGCGCTGATAAGTCTGCCCCCATTTGGAAGCCCCGGAGAATGCTTTGGCGTAGGGGTCCAAAAGGAGGTGAGATTTGTTGAACCGGTGCACTTTTTTATTTTTATTCGGTTGACGATTCGTCCGAAAACAATAGCGGATTTCCGGTTCCAGACTTTGAATGAAGATGTGCCAAATATCTCCTGTCCGGTTTAGATTCCCGTCCAGGGGAATCTCAGCGACCGGTTCATGCTCACCGGAAATAAAAAGCACCAGTGTCACCGCAGTCGCGTGTTT
>SMVA01127472.1_pt1 | contig 29223 bp, 27 predicted proteins | sample 2456451 | NCBI WGS metagenome assembly SMVA01 (sample SAMN11095933, study PRJNA526329) | marine sediment metagenome | biome: Marine sediment; feature: Surficial sediment; material: Deep marine sediment; isolation source: Hadal surficial sediment | place: Pacific Ocean | collected 2014-05 | depth... | reverse complement strand
CCGCTTGTTCGAAATGATCACCCTGGAAGGGGCTCAAGCCGGTCTGAGTTGGCTGACCATTCTGCGCAAAAGAGATGGTTACAGGAAAGCTTTTGCCAGCTTCGATCCACGCCGGGTCGCAGGCTTTGACGAGCAAACTGTTGAATCCCTGGTCCTCGATGCGTCGATCGTCCGCCACCGTGGGAAAATTGAATCCACCATTAGTAACGCACGCACGATACTGGCGCTGTGGGACCAGGGGCTCAGCCTGAAAGAACTGGTGTGGGATGTGGTAGAGGGAAAACCCAAGGTCAATCAATGGCGCTCACTATCTGAGATTCCCGGCGCCACGTCCGAGTCCGGGCAACTCAGTAAACGGCTCAAAAAACTGGGCTTCAGATTTGTGGGTCCTACCACCTGTTATGCCTTCATGCAGGCGGCAGGGCTGGTTAATGACCATGAAACCCGCTGCTTTCGATATCAGCAATGCCAAAATCAGGAATGCCAAAACACGGCTATCTGACCCGCCCTGAACCAGAGTATCACTATGAATCAGACCTTATACCTTCTGCGACATGCAAAATCCGAACCCTGGTCACCCGGTATCAACGATTTTGGACGCACACTCAATGAGCGTGGGAAAAAGCACATGGCAATTTTGTCGTCGTGGATGCTTAAAAATCTTCCGGCACCGAAAGTGGTTCTGTGTTCCGCTTCGTGCAGAACCCGCGAAACACTGAAGCCTTTTGCAGAGAAATGGCTTGAGACAGAACCAAACACCGTTTATCTCGATGAGATTTACGAGGCATCAGCCGGCACCCTTCATTCGCTTGCAGGTAATGCCTTCGAATCATCATCAACGGTCATGATGGTCGGGCATAACCCCGGTTTCGAATACCTGGCACTGGGCCTAACGGCAGATTCCGAAACAGCTGACATCACCAAAATGGCGACCGGTACGCTGGCCGTGATCGACTTCCCCAATGGTTACGTACAAGACAGTGGCGAAGGCGTGCTTCGTCACTGGGTAACGCGCAAATCGTTATCAGGCGAGTGAATTCAGAAAAACCTTTGCGATTTCAATTAAACCGGATTCGTCAGTTTCATCGAATCTGCCAGCTATGGAACTGTCCAGATCCAGCACACCAATCAGGTGGTCGTTTTTATACAGGGGAATAACCAACTCTGATTCAGAAGCACTGTCACAGGCAATATGTCCGTCAAAATCATGAACATTGGCGACTCTCAGCACTTCGCCTGTGGCCGCAGCAATCCCGCAAACACCTTGTCCAAGAGGGATTTCCACACAAGCTGGTTGGCCCTGGAAAGGACCCAGCATCAATATATCGCCTTCAAGAAAATAGAAACCTACCCAGTTGACGTCTTGCAGTTCTAAGAAAAGCAGGGCACAAAGATTGGCAGCATTTGCAATGAGATTGAATTGGCCCGAGAGCAATGCCTGCGCCTGCGCAGTCAGTAATTCATAATTTGGTGCTTGCCGGTCGCTCACGACATGCTTTCCTCTTTTACATCTGTTGTGTTCAACTTCTCAAATACAAGCAGGAAATTGTTGGCCGGCATTTGAATCCGTTCCCTGAGAATCATTTGATGGCTACAGGCCAGGCTTTCAAGCGCCTCAAAGTCACGAATTCCCATTTCGGGATCACCTGTCCGCAGGTGCTGGTCAAAGGATTGATTACTGGGCGCCGTGAATAAACCATCAACATTAAATGGCCCGTACAAACAAAACAGGCCACCTGCGATCAGACAGCTGCCTATACCGCTGAACATCGACAGCACTGCGGGCCAGGACATGATGTGCGCCGTGTTGGCCGAGTACACAACTTCAAAGTGGTTTTCCGGCCACGGCCCGGTCAGGACATCCAGTGCGATTGGCGGTTTGATTGAAGTGTTGCCATTCAATTCAAGGCAAGCGCGCAGCTCTGCGAGTGCTTCGGGTCTTTCGCTGGGTTGCCAACTGAGACCATTCATTTTGCCGGTAAAATACATTGCATGCTGGGCCCAGCCGGATCCAATTTCCAGTACCCGCAGGTTCCCGGGTAACAAGCCAGAGAACAACTTTATCAACTGGTCAAGAATAGCTTGCTTGTTGCGATCACTGGCAGCGGAAAACAGCCCTGCTTCCATTAACTTAACAAAGCCTTCATTGCGCTGGAGAATCCCTTTCGCAATTCATCCTCGCGAACATGTTTCCCGTCGAATACACATTGTTTTGCAGCCACAAAAACTGACTTGACCATGTCTGCACCACCGGCAAACACCAGGGAATCCAGAATTTCATCGTCCTTTCTTGCCAGCAGTAACGGGTGTGATTCATCCAGTTCTACCAAATCAGCCCGGCATCCTTGCTTGATCATCCCGGTGTTTTGACCCAGGGCCATGGCACCTGATTCAGCTGCGTGTTCATACAAAAACCGGCCGCTGCTTTTTGTTCCATCATGCAAAACATTTCGCTTTTCGAGTCTTAGCCGGTGCGTAGATTCAAGCAATCGAAGCTCTTCTGAAACCGAAATGCGCAGGTTACTGTCAGTTCCAATTCCAAATCTCCCTGAATATTCCAGCCAGGCCTGTGCATCAAAATACCCGTCTCCAAGATCTGCCTCGGTGGTTGGGCACAAGCCAGCAACGGCACCGGATTTTGCCGCCGCCTGGCGCTCGGAATCCTTCATGTGTGTGGCATGAACCAGGCACCAGTTTTTATCAACCCTGACATTATTCAACAGCCAGTCAACCGGCCGGCCTCCCAGGTAATCCATGCACGCCTGTACTTCAGCGGTCTGTTCAGCAATATGTATGTGAACCGGCATATCCTGCAGGCCCGATGTTTCCAGAAGATTTCGCAAATCATCTGCTGGTACCGCGCGTAAGGAATGTGGTGCAATGCCCAGGTGGTGCAAATTCTGTTTGCGCACAGTCTGCTGACATATCTGTAACAAACCCAGGTAGTTATCCAGGCTATTCCTGAACCTTTGCTGGCCGGCTCCAGTGGTTTGCTGACCAAACCCGGCAACACGGTAGAGCACCGGTAACAGGGTAACCGCAATTCCACTGCTATCGGCAGCGTTGAGAACACGGAGACTGGTTTCGGCAACGCAGTCATAAGGGGTGCCATTGGGCTGGTGGTGCAAATAGTGGAATTCCGCACAGGAAGTAAATCCTGCAAGCAGCATTTCTGTGTAAACCCAGGCCATACAAGCCTCAAGCTGGTCAGCTGATATCCTGTTGGCGAAGCGATACATTGCGTCGCGCCAACCCCAGAAGCTATCTTCTGAGTCAGCCGCCGAGCCCGTAAGGCCTGCCATCATTCGTTGAAAACCATGGCTATGCAGGTTAGGCATCCCGGGGATTACAGGGCCATTGAGGCTGGTATTTGCATCACCAGGTTTGCCAGCCGAAATTCGATCAATCAGGCCATGCTGACCGATTTCGAGCACTATGTTCTCCGCCCAGCCATTGGCCAGTAATGCTGATCGACAATAAATGCTGGTTTCAGGCACTGCCTGGATTCCATGCCAGCAAACGGCGAATTAACAGCTCCAGCAACGGCTGCACCTTCGCAGCAGCTTCATGATCATAGGTCGGAGGGTCTTCACACATATAGACAGTTTGTGACATTTCCAGTTGCAGTGCATGCAGGTTTTGCGAAGGGTGACCGAAATGCCGCGTGATATAGCCACCCTTGAATCTTTGGTCGGCAACATGGCTGAAACGGTTTTGACCGCCAAAAACCCCCAGTGCTGTGTTAATCAAACCAGGCGCCGCGCTCTGACCATTAAAGCTTCCGAGGTTAAGATCAGGAAGTTTGCCTTCAAACAAACCGGGTACCGCGCTGCGAATGGAATGTGCGTCGAATAAGATCGCGTATCCATGTATTTCGCGCATACGGTCAAGTTCTGCCCGGATTGCCTGGTGATAGGGCTGCCAGTATTTCGTAATGCGTCGCTGAACCTCATCGGCATCCGGCGTTTCTTTTTCATAGACACAATGACCTGAAAATGTTCTATCTGGAACCAGGCCCGGAATTTTTCCAGGATACAGAGCGGCATCATCGGGTGGACGGTTAAGATCGATCACATAACGGGAATAATTGGCAGTGATGAGTCCGACACCCGTTTCCACTACCCAACTGTACAGCCGATCCACAAACCAGTCCGTGTCCGGCAATGGTGTGGCCACAGCACTTAGCTGTCGACGAATTGATTCAGGAATACAAGTACCCGCGTGCGGCACACTGACCAGCAAAGGTAAGCGGCCGGGTGTAAATTCAAAAATACCCGGGGACACCCGGGTATTTCTTTTGGCTTTACGAGATTGATTAATTTACAGGCTGGCGATCTTCGACAATGGTAGGTGTAACGAAAATCAACAGTTCTCTTTTCTTGTTCTCATTTGAACGCCGCCTGAACAGAGCGCCGATACCCGGAATACTGCTCAGGTAGGGAACCTTATCTTCAGAGCGATTGCGTGTATCCTGGAAAATTCCACCCAGAACTACGGTTTCACCATTATTTACCAGAACACTGGTTTGAAGTTCCCGCGTATCAATTGAAGGGACTGATCCACCGCGTCCAGTCTGGAAAATTTCGCCAACTGTATCCTGTTTGATTTCAAGCTCCAGTTGAATCCGGTTATCGGGGGTAATCAAAGGGGTGACACGAAGTTCAAGTACGGCTTCCTTGAATGACACCGTTGCAGCACCGGAGGAAGTTGACTCCTCATACGGGATTTCAACACCCTGCTGAATAAATGCTTCATGCTGATTGGCCGTTATGATGCGTGGCGTAGAAATCACTTCGCCTTCGCCTTCCGCTTCAAGCGCTGAAAGCTCCAGATCCAACAGGTAATCACCCGTTATGAAGGAAAGCCCCAGGGTCCCGGCGGAAGAGGCCGCCACTGGAAGATTTACACTGTAGCGTTGTGGAATACCCGGGAATTCGCTATCTCCTGAGCCAGTCCCCGGATTGAGTAAATCGGCACCAGCGCCATCTCCAGTAATAGCAAGAATGTTGCTGCCGACATGGAGAGCAGAGACACCAAAACGAACACCCAGCTCATGGCCGAAGTCGCTGCTGGCAATTACAATTCTGGATTCAATCTGAACCTGGCGCACTGCGTGGTCCAGTTCTGCGACCAGTCGCTGAATCTCAGCAATCTTGTCGGCTGTATCCGTGACCAGTAGTGTATTTGTCCGCTCATCGATGGTCACTGAGCCGCGATCTGACAACAGGCCTTGGTCTGCTAAACTGTTATTAGAAGACTCTTCGATCAGGGTTCGCAGGCTCTCGGCCGTTGCGTAACTGACCGGGATCAACACGGTTTGTAGTGGCTCGAGTTCCTGCCTGTCCTGCATGGCCTGCAGTAATTCCTGTTCACGATTAGCGATATCGGACGTAGGAGCAATCCAGATCACATTACCATTTGCCCTTTTATCAAGATTACGTGCATCAAGTATGATATCCAGCGCCTGATCCCAAGGTACGTTGGTTAATCGAAGTGTCAGGTTGCCTGCAACATTATCGGCCACCACGATATTCAAATCAGCAACATCTGCAATTAACGAGAGGACTGACCGCACTGGAATATCCTGAAAGTTAAAGGTGACACGACTGCCGGAATAAGTTTTATCCGCATATAACTCAATACGGTCGGTTTCAGCTTTGACAGTCCTGGCGCGTTTCATCACTTCAATGATGACTTCATTACCCGACTGGTAATACTGATGATCAAAGCTACCCTTTATAGCCAAGACAAGCCGCACGCCGGTTCCCTGCTGTCCGGCATCTATCATTTGGACGGGCGTAGCGAAATCAACCACGTTAAGGCGCTGGTTAAGCCGTTCTGGAAGGTTGGTGCTCAGAATATCCGCGGTCAGGCCACCTGGGCTTGTGCTTATGGATACATTTGCACCGCTACGGTTCAAGCTGATGATAACCTGGCTCTGACCATCTTCACCGCGCCTGAAGTCAACATTCTCTACGCTGAAGCCACCAGCAGTTGAAGCAAGCCTGGAGCCACTACCGGAAATTGTAAGCACAACCTGTCCTGCCTCCGCTCTGTAGTCATATTGGGCAGATGCGGACAGATCCACCATGATCCTGGTTCTGCCGCCTGCTGCCAGTGTTGTGTAACTTTCCACCAAGCCACGACCAACAACGACCGGTGCCGAGTTAACCGTGCTATTTGTTTCTGCAAGGTCCAATACGATTCTTGCCGGGCTTTGGGTTGAAAACACGCTGACATTTGGCTTGTCGCCACTGGTGCTCAGGGTGATTATGACATCACCATTAGCACTGGTGCTGTGACTGGCAGAAGTGACTTCCGTATCCGCCCATGCCGCCAGTGGTGAAAAAACCAGCATCAAACACAAGCTGGCGCGTATACCGAATATTCTACTATCCATGATCTGTCCCCATATACCGGTCAGCGGTCGATTCATCCTAAATACGTTTTTAGTGCGCATAACACTACGCTCGAGGTGTCCCATTTTTTGTCTTCCCACGATTAGCCCTCACTTACGGCTATTGATGCATCCCTGATCAGCCAGCCACCCAAGCCATCGGTGATCAACTCACTCAGTCCCAACTGCGTTTCGCGAACTGAGGTTACCTTTCCATGATTCCTGCCAATGTAGTGATTGACAGCAACCCTGTGCACTTCGCCATCGGGATCACGAATCAAACCCCAGTGATTGCCATCCATCGCAAGTGTTCCCACCATGGATAGCGTATCCAGTTCAAATCGCTCCAGATATTCCTTGACCCGATTTGCATCCGGTTTGGGCCCGCTTGAATTCCCACCCTGTGAGCTCTCATCACTACCTTCAGACGTTGACGCACGAAATGGATCACGCCCGGTCTGCCCTTCATAGGCATAGGGCGCATATGTCTTAACCGGTGGAATTGGCGAAATCGGATCTGCCGGTCTGGCTTTAACGTCATCTATATAAACAAGAAGGTCGTTCATCTCACCGCCGCAAGCCGACAACAAAAGCATGGGCAGGGCCACCATCAATATATTTCTGACTTTCAGATTTCTCTGCAAAATACTCATGGAACTGCCCCCGCCGCCATTTGGGCTGCTTCTTCTTCGTCAATGTAACGATAGGTTTTCACCTGCCCTTCCAGGATCAGTCGGCCAGCATATTCGGCTGGAGCCAAGCGCAGGGAAATATCATGCATGGTCAAAATTACTACCCTGGGAAGTTCTGCGACACTACTTACAAATTCCCCAAACTGGTGGAAATCCCCAAGCATGCGGATATTGATGGGACGCTCAGCATAGAAATCTTTTGGCTCCTCTGTCATGGGTTGAAACAGTTGAACATCAATGCCGGCAGCAAGTGCTGTTTGCGAAACGTCTACCAACAATTTATCCATTTCAGTCTTGCTTGGGAGCTGGCGGAACATGGTTTGAAGCAGATCCTGCATTTCCACAAGCTGCTGCTCATATTCCTCAAGGTTTGCAGCCTTTTGTTGCTTGGTCTCAAATTCACTCCGGAGGGCAAATTCCTGCTGCTTTGCCCGTTCCAATTCATCCCATTTATCGCTTAATTGCAAGAAATAACCTATGACAACGAGCGCGGCTAATAATACTGATAGCAATACAGTCCGAACGCGAGGCGGAGCACTACCGAGATCGGACCATTCAATATCTGTGAAATCCTGGAGCATCAGTCTGCCCCCCCATCCGGCATTTCGTCATAACCCAACTCTTCTTCATTGGTGATTTTTGGCCGTAATTGTGCATTTATGGTGAACTCGTATCGTTCAGGACTATTGATACGCGATTGGGAGACTCGTACAACACCAAGGTCAGGATTTAGAAAGAGTTCATTTCTTTCCAGGCTTTGCAGGTATGCCGATACCCGTGCATTGGACTGGCTGAAACCTGCGAAGGTTATATTCATGTCCTGTTGGCGTACCGTATTGAGTGTGACCCCTACCGGTATGCTCTTTGCCATCTGGTCAAGCATTTCTACCGTGAGAGAGCGACTGGCCTGGAGTTCTTCAATAATTCTCTTGCGTGACAACAATCGTGCCCGGGTTTGCTCGAGCTGTTCAATACGTGTAATTTTTTCAGTGAGCAGGTTAATTTCAGCTTGTACCGTCTGGTTCCTGAGTTGCTGGTGACCTATCTTCTGGTCGAACACCAGCACAATTGCAAACACAAGGATTACGCCCAGAACCGCCGTCATCATCAATGAGAGCATGAACTGCCGCTGACGTTCCCGACGCAATTCCTCCCGCCATGGAAGTAGATTAATTCTGGCCATCAGTCAAATCCTCTCAATGCCAATCCCATCGCTACCATCAGGTTGGGCTCATTCCTCTTCAATGCTGATACAGCAACCGAATCAGCGAGCTCCATACCTGCACAAGGGTCGGCAATACGTGTTGTCAGTCCCAGTTCCTGCTGAACCATGGCTGACATTCCTTTCAGCGACGCAGAACCACCCGATAAATAAATGGTGCTTATGGGTGAATATTCATTGGAAGATGCAAAAAATTGCAAAGCCCGGCTGATCTGGTGAACGATATTAAGCTGGAAAGGCTCAAGCACTTCATCATCAAAGTCTTCCGGCCCTTCTTCGCCCCGCTCAAAAAACCTGGCCTGCTCAGGGGTCATTTCAAAGCGACGCATGGTTTCTTCAAGAAGTTGATGACCGCCAAATGGATGGTCACGTGTATAAATCACTCTGCCACCACGCAACACCAGTAATGTCGTCAGATCGTAACCAATGTCAAAAACGCCAACAGCTTCGCTTTTGCTCAAACCATCACGCTCCCGCATCAGCTCAAAAGCATTGGCAATCGCAAAAGCTTCAACATCTACAACTTTTGCCTTTAAGCCGACCGCATCCAGGGCATCCTGGCGGTTTTCCACGTTTTCGCTTTTGCTGGCAGCCAAAAGTATGTCAACAAGATCGGCGTTACGTGGCGACGGTCCCAATACTTCGAAATCCAGACTGACCTCATCCAAAGGATAAGGAATATATTGATTGGCTTCGATCTGCACCTGACTTTCGACGTCTGACTCAGCAAGGTTAGCAGGCAGGCTGATTGTTTTGGTGAATACGGCAGATCCGGAAACAGCGATGGCACAGGACTTGGCTTTAGAGCCGGAGTGCTTAACCGCCCTTTCGATGGCACTGGAGATTGCCTCGATATCCTGTACCGATTTCTCGACCACAGCGCCAACCCCTACAGGCTCAATGGCAAAATGATCAACCCGGTAACCAGATCCATGTCGCGATAATTGCAAAGCACGAACACTGGAAGTCCCAATATCCAAACCAATTACAGGTTCATTCTTTTTCCCAAACAGTTTCAATTTCACTAATCCTTTTCTGCGCCAATGACTTAATGAAACTTCTTATAGCTGTTTTTAACAGAAAAACCGTCAATTCTCAATGCCGAAACATCTATCTGGACAGTTCACTTAAACGGATAAGACGCTGCCAGGAAGTATGGCATTGCGCTTTTTTACGAGGAAACTACTGGCCACTGGCGTGGTCAACACACTTTGATACCGGCTGCTTCCCTGTCCGTCGCTGTGTATCTTTTATCTGTTTTACACGATGTAACAGTGTTAAAACAGCAACAAGAATATCCTTTTCTTACGCTCAATCATAGCAGGATTACTGTGTGAAGAAGTTTTTTCGAATTATTTTACGACTGGGACTGATTACGGGCCTGTTGGGAATAATTACTGTTTTCATCACATACCTGGTCATCGCGCCTGACTTACCTGATGTCAATTCATTAAAAGATGTGCAACTTCAGGTTCCGCTAAGAGTTTTCAGTGAAGACGGGAAACTGATCAGCGTATTTGGCGAGAAACGCAGAATTCCGGTTCCAATTGACGAAATTCCCTACCAACTCAAGTACGCCTTTATTGCCGGTGAAGACGCCCGTTTTTATGAGCACCCTGGCATTGATTACCAGGGGATCACCCGGGCTGTGTGGAACCTGGCGACGACCGGTGACAGAACAATCGGCGGCAGCACGATTACCCAATTGGTTGCACGAAATTTTTTCCTGAGCTTTGAAAAAACATTTTCCCGCAAGACACGTGAAATTTTTCTTGCCCTGAAAATTGAACGGGAATTATCCAAAGATGAAATCCTGAGTCTGTTTTTCAATAAAATACTGCTAGGGCACAGGGCGTATGGAGTGGGTGCTGCAGCAGATGTCTATTATGGGAAAACGGTAGATGAGTTGACGCTCGCCGAAAGCGCAATGATTGCAGCACTGCCCAAAGCACCATCACGAATCAACCCTATCACTTCCCCCGAAAGGGCGCTGGAACGTCGCAACTATGTGCTTAGGCGTATGCGGGAGCTCGACCATATTGATGAGCAGGAATACCTTTCAGCACTGGCAGAAAGGGATAACGCTTTTTATCACGGTGCAACCACGGAGATTTCCGCACCCTATCTCGCTGAAATGGTTCGACGTAAAGCAATTTCCATTCTGGGAGATGACGCCTATACAGGAGGCTATAGCGTCCATACGACTATCAATTCGAATTTTCAGTTGGCGGCTAACGAATCGCTTATGACCGGGCTGGAAGCTTATGACCAACGCCACGGTTACAGGGGTCCTGAGGCCCAGCTTGATATCTCGGAGAAGCAGACCATCCAGTCATGGGAAGAGATTCTGAACCCGTACCGCCCGGTAGCGGGGCTGGTTCCCGGGCTGGTGATTGAAGTGGATGAGGAAGTTGCGCTGGTGTTTTTGAAAGACGGTCAGACCATTGCGCTTTCCCTGCAGGAAGTGGAATGGGCCAGGCCGTTTATCAACCGGGACCGACAGGGTGCAAAGCCGAAAAAAGTGAACCAGGTTTTAAATGCTGGTGATGTCATACGAACGCGGCGCCATAACGATGGCGACTGGCGCCTTGGACAATTGCCGGAAGTAGAGGCCGCACTGGTCTCTATCGACCCGCAAAACGGTGCAATTCGAGCCCTGGTTGGCGGCTATGATTTTACCCGCAGCAAGTTTAATCGTGTGGTTCAAAGCCGCCGGCAACCGGGTTCTTCATTCAAGCCGTTTCTATATTCAGCGGCCCTGGAAAATGGATTTACAACAGCAAGCGTCATCAACGATGCACCCATTGTGTTCCAAAGTAAGGAACTTGAAAGAACCTGGAAACCACAGAATTTCTCCGAAAAGTTTTTCGGACCGACCCGTATGCGTGAAGCAATGGTCAACTCACGTAACCTGGTATCCATCCGCTTATTGCGCGCCATTGGCGTCCCTTACGCACGCGAGTACATCAGTGGTTTTGGTTTTAACCTGGCGGATTTGCCGGCGAATCTCTCTATGGCCCTGGGCAGCGCCAACGTGGCTCCCATCAGTATGGCCCGGGGTTACGCAACCTTCGCCAATGGTGGTTTCCTGGTGGAGCCGTTTTTTATCCACTCAATTAAAAACAGCCACGGCGAGATCATTTTCCAATCCAACCCTTTGGTGGTTTGCAAAAACTGTGAACAGGAAACGGATCGCATTGACCAGATCACCCAGGAAATCGAACAACGCAATGAACCGGAATTCAGGCCACTTGCAATTGGTGTAAATGCAAATGACAGTGAAAATGAACCAAAGAGCCGGCTAAGGAATGTTTCAATCCATGCGCCAAGAGCTATCTCTGAACAAAATGCATACCTGGTGCGTTCGATGATGATGGATGTCGTTAAAAGAGGTACAGGTGTAAAAGCCATGCAGTTGGGGCGACAGGACCTGGCCGGAAAAACGGGCACCACCAATGAACAAAGAGACGCATGGTTTTCTGGTTATAACAGCTCGCTGGTAACCACGGTTTGGGTCGGGTTCGACTCACATGACCCACTGGGAAAATTTGAAGTTGGAGGCCGTGCAGCACTTCCAATCTGGATCGAATATATGCGAACTGCACTGCATGGCGTACCGGATGAGCAACCACAGATGCCGGCAGGCTTGGCGCAGGCCCGTATTGACCCGGTAACGGGTTTGCTGTCAAGTCCTGATAACACGGATGCAATCATGGAATTATTCCAGGCAGGCCGCCTTCCTGAAATGGAAGACAGTCGAACAGGAGACAACCCTGATGTCGCAAAAGAAGAGGATCCATACGATTTCTACTGAGTAGAGTGCCTGCTGGCTGGAGCATAAAAACTAATCCCTAGTCTCTTTGGTCGATTCCCATATAGTCGCGCTCACCGGGGCCGGAATAAACCTGCCTTGGGCGGCCGATCGGCGTTGGATTTTCGCAGTGTTCGAGCCAGTGTGCGACCCAACCAACGGTCCGGGCAATCGCAAACATGACGGTAAACATACTCTTGGGAATTCCCAGGGCCTTGTAAATAATCCCCGAATAAAAATCGACGTTAGGATAGAGTTTCCTTTCGACAAAGAACTCATCTTTCAGGGCAATCTGCTCCAACTCCATGGCCAGGTCCATCAGCGGATCAGAAGTACCCAGCTCTGCAAGCACTTCATGGGCAGCTTGGCGAATGATTGACGCCCGCGGATCGTAATTCTTATACACCCGGTGACCAAAGCCCATCAACCTGAACGGATCGTCCCGGTCCTTCGCCTTGGCGATATATTTAGGTATGTTTTCTACACGGCCGATCTCATCCAGCATATTTAACACCGCTTCGTTGGCGCCTCCATGTGCCGGGCCCCAAAGTGCTGAAATCCCTGCTGCAACACATGCGTACGGGTTAGCGCCTGTTGACCCGACAAGTCTGACCGTGGACGTACTTGCGTTCTGCTCGTGATCAGCATGAAGGATAAACAGCAAATCAAAAGCCTTGGCTGCAACCTCACTGACTTCGTAACTCTCAGCCGGCACCGAAAACATCATATGCAGAAAACGTTGTGTGTAGTTCAGGCGATTGAGGGGAAAGGAACCTGGCCAACCCATATGGTGCCGGTAACACGCTGCGGCAATGGTGGGCATCTTGGCGATCATTCGCGTGGCTGAAAGCATGCGTGCTGCCGGATCCTTCATATCCAATCGTTCGTGATAAAAAGCAGCAAGTGAACCAACCACCCCGGCCATCATAGCCATCGGATGTGCGTCGTAGTGAAATCCCTTGATAAACGTACTGAGCTTTTCATGCACCATGGTGTGGTAAGTGATGCCGTTCAGGAAATCATCATATTCATTGTTATTGGGTAATTCGCCATTCAAAAGCAGGTAGGCCACTTCAAGAAAGGTACTTTGATCCGCCAGTTGCTCGATCGGGTAACCCCGGTATCTCAGAATGCCCTTATCACCATCAATAAATGTAATGGCACTGGTACAACTGGCTGTAGCGGTAAAGCCCGGGTCATAGGTGAAATAACCGAGTTCCCTGGGCATTGCCTTAATGTCTAGTGTGGGTTCGCCCTCACTGCCGCGTATGATGGGCAGTTCCATACTTTTCCCGCTGTTTTCATCACTAAGAATGACTGGTTTATCAGGCACCGGTATCTCCTCGTTAATATTTGTGCTGTCTCAGGCTAACTACAGCTCAAATCAATGGATGCTGTTCAGAATACAAGCAGGAAGCGGCCAAAGTATCTCATGGCAAACCAACCCGTGCCAGAGACGCAGATCAAGAATTGCCCGGAAGTATTACAGGTAAAAAAAACCCGGATCAGCAAGCTGCCCGGGGCTGGTAAAATTGGAATCAGTAAATTTCTTTGATTTACTTTTTGTACCGACGCTTGAAGCGATCAACGCGTCCGCCAGAATCCAACACTTTATGTTGTCCGGTATAAAAGGGATGGGAGGCACTTGATACCTCGACCTTGATCAGCGGGTATTCGTTTCCGTCTTCCCACTTGATGGTTTCCTTGCTGCTCATTGTTGAGCGGGTCAGAAACGATAAATCTGAAGAAATGTCCTGGAATACGACTTGGTTATATTCCGGATGTATATCAGCTTTCATGACGCTTACCTGGTGTGGACCTGATTTAAGGACCGGCAATTCTAACGGTGATAACAGTGCTTTGCAAGCAGGAAAACCTAATATCGGAAGCCCTGAAAGGACTTGCCTCAGGGCAGAAACATGGCCTGGATATCATTCACAAATCTCCAGCCGGTTTCTGTATGGCACAATCGCCCACCCCGATCTTCCAGTAAGCCTTTTTCGATGGCTTTTGCCACTGCTTTTTCAGCATGACTCCAGGACAAGCCGGTGCGGGCGCTAAAGTCTTCGGGAAGAATACCTTCGCGCAATCTGAGCTGGTTCAAAAAGTATTCAAAAATGCGCTCGTTACCCTCGATCAGTTGATCCTGATCCATATATTCACCAGACAGGTATTTGCGCGGGTGGCGTTGTTTGGAAAGTCTACGGATCGTTCCAGCCCCGGCATCGGTCAATTTGCCATGCGCCCCTGCACCAATACCCAGGAAATCCCCATAACGCCAATAGTTAAGATTGTGTGCACAGCTTCTGCCCTGCTTTGACCAGGCAGAAATCTCATATTGTTCATAACCATTTTCCTGCATCATTTCAGCTGCAACGCTTTGCATATCCCAGCAATCGTCTTCAGGCGGCAAGTCCGGAGGGTTGGCGGCAAAGGCTGTATTGGGTTCCATGGTCAACTGGTAATGAGAAATATGCGCAGCACCTGCATCAATGGCCTGGCTGATGTCATTGACTGCCTGGGCCTGCGACTGACCGGGCAATCCAAACATCAGGTCAATATTAAAATTATCCAAACCGGCGCGATGTAATGATTCCAGCGAAGTAAAAATTTCATCACTTCCATGAATCCGCCCAATCCTTTTCAGGCAATCATCATCGAAGCTCTGTACACCCAGTGAAATACGGGTCACACCGGCATCACGGTAGGCGGAAAAACTATCTCTTTCTATGGTTCCGGGGTTGGCCTCGAGGGTTATTTCTACCTCGGGACTAAAAACCAGCCGCGCCCTGAAGGCAGAAATCATCTGATCGATCTCAGCAGCGCTGAACAGACTGGGCGTTCCACCACCAAAATATACACTTGAGACCGGCCTTCCCCATACCAGTGACAAGCCCTGCTCCAGGTCTTCGATCAGTGCTTTCGAATATTCCTTTGACGGGATTTCACCACGCAGCTGGTGGGAGTTGAAATCACAGTAAGGGCATTTACGTACGCACCAGGGCAAATGAACATAAAGACCCAATGGCGGTGACTGCAAGGGCTGACTTTCAACACCCATTCAGCCGGTCCAATTTTGAGAGCAATTTACGAACCGCCTGGCCGCGGTGACTCAGCAGGCCTTTTTGTTCCGGAGATAGCTCAGCAGAAGTACAGTTCATGCCGTTCACAAGAAAAACCGGGTCATAGCCAAAACCTCCAATACCGCTCTCGGTTAAAGCAATTTCCCCATACCAACTTGCCGAGGCGACCAGTGGCACCGGGTCATCAACTGAACGTGTTAAAACAATGACGCAATGAAAATATGCAGCACGATCAGTACCGGTAAGCCCTTCCAGGGCACTCAGCAGCTTGCGGTTATTGGCTTTGTCATCGCCCTCATCACCCGCGTAACGGGCCGAAAAAATGCCCGGTGCGCCTGCCAGTCCCTGAACCACCAGTCCGGAATCGTCGGCCAACGATGGCAGGCCGGTATGCGCACTTGCGTTACGGGCCTTTATCAGGGCATTTTCCAGAAATGTCGGTGCATCCTCGACCGCTTCCGGTACATTCCAATCCGACTGGGGTTTCAGAATAAATCCGCGTTGGCCTAACAGGATTGAGAATTCCTTGTGCTTTCCTTGGTTACCGCTTGCCAGTACCAGTTCGTTTGATATGGTGTCATTCATCACCAGGCCTATTGATCCGGCATTCAGGATCCCAGTGCTTTGGTCTGGGCAGCCATCAATTCCCGGATGCCTTTATCCGCAAGACCAAGCATCGCATCAAGTTCATCACGCCTAAACGCATGACCTTCCGCCGTGCCCTGTAATTCAATAAATGCGCCACCATCATTCATGACCACATTCATGTCGGTTTCTGCGTTGGAATCTTCCGGGTAGTCCAGATCCAGCACCGGCGTATTTTCGAATATTCCTACTGATACCGCTGCGACCTGGCCATGCACCGGATCAGACTTGATTAATCCTTTATTCAGCAAATGCGCGCAGGCATCCATCAAGGCCACATAGGCACCGGTAATGGATGCTGTCCTGGTGCCGCCGTCTGCCTGAAGCACATCGCAATCAAGGGTAATGGTTCGCTCGCCGAGAGCGGACCGGTCGACTATGGCGCGCAGTGATCGCCCAATTAGCCGTTGTATCTCCAGCGTGCGGCCGCCCTGTTTGCCGACCGACGCCTCGCGTCTCATGCGCGAACTCGTGGATCTGGGCAGCATCCCGTATTCAGCGGTAACCCAACCCTCTCCTTTGCCACGTAAAAAGCCAGGTACACGATCTTCTATTGAAGCGGTGCAAAGCACCCTGGTTCCTCCGCAGGAAATGAGTACGGAACCTTCTGCGTGTTTTGTAAAATTGCGCTCAATACTGACAGCCCTGAGCTCATCTGCCTGCCTTCCGCTGGGTCTCATCCGCGATTCTGCCTTATGTAGGGGAGTCTTCTAAAGTACCATTGTGCCATCGCAACCAATACGGAAACAGGAATGATTCGAAGCATGACGGGATTTGCCAGCGTGGAACGCCAATATGAGTTTGGGCGGCTAAGCTGGGAAATGCGCTCCCTTAATCACAGGTACCTTGAATTCGGTCTCAGATTACCGGAAGAATTCCGCGTTCTGGAACCTGAAATCAGGAAAAGCCTGGGCAAGTATCTGAGCCGTGGAAAAGTTGACGCGAGCCTGAGGTACCAGCCGTTGCCAGGGGCAGCGGGCAGTCAACTTGTGCTTAACCAGGACATGGTTCAGAACCTGCTTGGGTTACATTCTCAGATCGGACAACTCGCCGACAACAATCAGGACCCTAACCTGGCCGGCATTTTGCGCTGGCCCGGTGTGGTTGAAGAGCAGCTGCCTGACCCTGCCCCGTTACACACGGCAGCACTGGAATTGCTTGAAGAAGCAGCATCAGACCTGCAAGCCGGCCGTGAACGTGAAGGCGCAAAAATGGCCGGCGCCATTGACGAAAGACTGGACGGAATTGCCAACTGGGTTATGCAGATCAGGGGCTGGCTGCCGGAAATTCGGGATGCCTTGCGGCAAAAGATGCTTGACCGGATTGCAGATTTAAAACAACCACTGGAGCCGGGCCGCCTGGAGCAAGAGGTTTCATTTCTTGCTCAAAAAATAGACGTTGACGAGGAACTCGACCGGATGGATGCCCACGTGGAAGAGACACGCCGTGCCTTGAGCCTGGGTGAACCCGTTGGGCGCAGGCTGGATTTCCTGATGCAGGAGTTTAACCGCGAATCCAATACGCTGAGCTCCAAGTCAGTTGACCAACGGACCTCTAACGCAGCAGTGGAATTAAAAGTCCTGATCGAACAAATACGCGAGCAGGTTCAGAACATTGAATAGTAAGGAGTCAGAGACCGGCACTTCGGCTCAGCCCGCCAAAGGGAATCTGTTTATCATCGCCGCGCCTTCTGGTGGCGGCAAAACCAGCCTTGTAAGTGCCTTGCTGTCGGCTGATTCCCGGCTGGTACTTTCGGTTTCACACACCACCCGGATGCCACGGCGTGGAGAGCACGACGGCGTGCAGTACCACTTTATTAACCAGCTGGCTTTCAATGCCCTGGTTGACGAAGGTGCATTTCTTGAACACGCTACTGTTTTTAGCAACAGCTACGGGACACATGCAGGTACTTTGCAGCAGCAACTTGAACGGGGTCTGGATGTCATACTTGAAATTGACTGGCAGGGTGCAGCACAGGTCAGAGAAAAATTTCCGGATTGCTGTTCCATTTTTATCCTTCCGCCCTCATATGAGATTCTGCGCCAGCGGCTTTCCCGTCGGGCGCAGGATAGCGAGGAAGTGATTAACCACCGTATGCGCAATGCGCAAGGTGAAATCTCACACTGGGCAGAATTTGACTTCATTGTCGTCAACGAAGACTTTGACTCGGCGTTGGCGGACCTGAAAAATATCATGGACTGCGCACGTCTTGGCAGATCCCATCAACAGGACCAACATGCTTTGTTGCTGGCGGAGCTGCTAGGAAATGGATAAAATGGTTCGTTTCGCCAATTAGAAATTGGCCCGGATAAAACAGGAATTAGAAAATGGCAAGAATTACCGTGGAAGACTGCCTGGATAAAATCAACAATCGCTTTGAGCTTGTACTCACAGCAACCAAGCGCGCACGCCAAATTGCGAACGGCGCTGAACCGATGGTCGAGGAAGAAAATGACAAACCAACCGTACTCGCGCTACGCGAAATTGCGGCAGGATTTGTGGACAGTGAACGGGTTGACTTACTGCAGGCTGAACTGGATGCCGCAGCAATGTTCGACTCTGAACTGGGGGACGAACTGGAACCCTGACGTGTGATTACAGGCCCTAACCCTGGTTTGCCGGAGCCTGTCCTCAACCTGAGAGACCTGCTCAATACCTACCTGGAGCCGGACAAGGTCGCCACCATTCTTCGTGCATTTGAAACTGGTGCCAAAGCACACGAGGGTCAAACCCGAAAGACCGGTGAACCTTATATCTACCATCCCTTGGCTGTGGCCAGTATTCTGGCCAATATGCGGATGGATAATCTCAGTGTCACCGCTGCGATATTGCACGATACGCTGGAAGACACACCGCTCACCAAGGAAGATATCTCAGCGCAGTTTGGTGATGAAGTCGCCGACCTGGTGGATGGCGTAACCAAACTGGATAAGATGAAATTTCGTACCCGTGGCGAAGCGGATGCGGAAAGTTTCAGAAAATTGATGCTGGCGATGTCCCGCGACCTGCGCGTGATTTTCATCAAACTTGCTGACCGATTGCACAATATGCGAACCATGGGTTCCATGGAAACTGAATCACGTCGGCGTATTGCCAGGGAAACTCTGGAAATTTATGCGCCGATTGCCGACCGCCTGGGTATGAATAAGATTAAGTCTGAGCTCGAAGACCTGGGCTTCGAAAATTTATACCCCTGGCGCCATCGGACCATTGCTGAACATATCAGTACGGTCACTGGTAATCGCCGTGAAGTAATCGAAAACATCAAGAAAACCCTAAAAAAGAAAATGAGCGAGTCTGGTGTTCCTGCACGCATAAGGGGTCGCGAGAAAACGCCATACAGCATTTACAAAAAAATGCTTTCCAAGGATCTTTCCTTCTCTGAAGTGACCGATGTCTACGCATTCCGGATTGTCACGCATTCGGAGCCACACTGTTACATGGCACTGGGTGCTGTGCACAGTCTTTACCAGCCAAAACCGGGCAGGTTCAAAGACTATATTGCCCTACCAAAAGCCAACGGATACCAGTCCTTACACACCATATTGAACAGTCCATTCGGTTTGCCGGTGGAAATCCAGATTCGAACCGAAGAAATGGACGAACTGGCGGAAAAGGGTGCTGCCGCCCACTGGCAGTACAAGAGCGGTGAGACGACCGGTGGCTCAGCCCAGGAGCGGGCACGGGAATGGCTCATGCAACTGGTGGAAGTGCAAAGACACACCGGCGATTCGATGGAATTTCTTGACAGTGCCAAAGCCGACCTGTTCCCTGACGAAATTTTTGTTTTTACCCCGAAAGGAAAGATTATTGATCTGCGCCGAAACTCAACCGCCCTGGATTTTGCTTACGCGATTCATACCGATGTTGGAAACCACACGACTTCCATCCTGGTCGATAATGTTGCCGTACCCTTATCCACCCGGTTAAACAATGGGCAGACTGTCGAGGTTATTACCGACCCCAAAGCATTTCCGAAACCTGAGTGGCTGGAGTTCGTCGGCACGGCCAGGGCAAGAACCGCGATCAGGCACTATATAAAAAGCCTCGAACAGGAAGATACCGTGGCGCTGGGTTTAAGAATGCTCGAACGAGCACTCAATGCCCGTGGCAGCAGCGTGGAAACTGTCGCACAGAAACTTTTTGACCGGTTCCTCAAAGACAACCAGCTTGAAAAACAGGAAGACCTGCTGAGGGACCTGGCGTTGGGCAATTTGCTGGCCAACATTGTGGCTGCCAAGCTTTCTCCTGATTCCGGATTGAAACCGGGCAGCAAGGATCAGGCTGAAGCGCTGACAATTGCCGGTTCGGAAGGCAGCGCAATCAGTTTTGGCGCTTGCTGCCATCCGGTTCCCGGTGATTCGATTATGGGATACGTCTCCGCTGGCAAAGGCGTTGTGGTTCACAGGAAAGAGTGTCGAAATACGCGTGAATTTAAAAAGCATCCGGATCGCTGTCTCGATGTTACCTGGGCACCCGTAACCCACGGCATGTTTAAAGTCGGGCTACGTATTCAAACCCGCAATAATCCCGGCGTACTGGCCAATATTTCTGCAAGTATCGGAGAAGCTGGAAGCAACATCGAAAAAGTTGAGCAGCCGGAAGCCAACCCGGAAGCTGCTACACTTTTATTCACGATTAGCGTCAACGACCGGGACCACATGGCCCGGGTAATGCGGCGCTTAAGACGAAACACGAATGTTCTTAAAGTCAGTCGACTCAACGCTTGAACGGGAAACACTTATGACCAGGGAAATAATCAATACCAATGATGCTCCGGCGGCGATTGGCACCTATTCACAGGCGGTACGACACGGAGATCTGGTATTCCTGTCCGGCCAGATTCCATTGCTCCCGGCCAGCATGGAAATGGTGCATGGTGGATTCGAGCAACAGGTCAGGCAGGTTTTCGACAATCTCACAGCAGTTTGTAAAGCCAGTGGCGGCGGCTTGGAAAACATACTGAAACTGACAATTTTTCTCACCGACATGAGTAATTTTCCGCAGGTCAATGCGGTAATGGATGAGTACTTTTCCAAACCATACCCGGCGCGGGCAGCGATTGGCGTAGCTTCGCTGCCAAAAGATGCCGAAGTTGAAATGGACGCCGTACTTGGACTTTAAATAAAGAACCATTGAAGCTTTGGAAATACCGAATAATGAACGACTGACAAGCCTGCGAGGGGTCGGCCCGCAGCTGGAACAGCGCCTGAAGGGCTTGAGTATTCATAGTGTCAAGGACCTGTTGTTTCACCTTCCACTGCGTTATGAAGATCGTACGCGCCTGGTACCGATCGGTGCACTGTCACCTTCTACAACCGCACTTATTGAAGGTGAGATAGAACATTCGGCTATTGTCCGGGGTCGTCGATCAATGCTGGTGGTCGTGCTGTCCGACGGGACCGGGCGCATCACGCTAAGATTCTTTCATTTCAGGGCACACCAGGCCCGGCAACTGGCGCGCGGCACGCGGATCCGGTGTTTTGGAGAGGCCCGCGCCGGGTACAAAGGCCTGGAAATGGTGCATCCAAGCTATCAGCGACTGACGCCCGACCGGGAAACGCCGGTGGCCGACCGGCTCACCCCGGTTTATCCCACAACCGAAGGGATGGGTCAAAACACCTGGATCAAGCTGACCGACCAGGCTTTGGAAAATATGCGTAACGGCAAACTGGAGCTTGAAGAACTGCTTCCGGAGGCCATGACCCACAACCTGGAAGTACCCGCCCTGGTTGATGCGATTGATTTTATCCACCGCCCGCCACCCGGGGCCGATGTGGAGGCGCTGGTCAATCGCGACCATGTTGCCCAGCACCGGCTGGCGATGGAAGAGCTATTGGCGCACAACGTCAGTGTTCAGCGAATGCACCGTGAGCAACGTAAGTTATCTGCCGTACCGATGAAAAATCCACACGAACTGGAGGCGGTATTTCTGAATCACCTCAATTTCGATCTCACCGGGGCTCAAAAAAGGGTAGTGAATGAAATTCAACAGGATCTTTCCCGGGCCCACCCGATGTTAAGACTGCTTCATGGCGATGTCGGCTCGGGCAAAACGGTGGTTGCAGCGATTGCAGCACTGCGGGTGATGGGCAATGACCACCAGGTTGCCATCGTTGCGCCAACCGAGCTTTTGGCTGAACAACATTTGCGGGTGTTCGGTGAATGGTTTGCACCATTGGGTATCGAGCCGGTATGGCTGAGCGGCAAAGTGACCGGCAAGTCCCGGCAAAAAGCCCTGGCCAAAATTGAGGATACCGCAAAGATTATTATCGGTACCCACGCGCTTATGCAAGAAGGCGTAAATTTCAGAAAGCTTGGCCTGGTGATCGTTGACGAACAGCACCGCTTTGGCGTTCACCAGAGAATGGCTTTGGTCGACAAAGGGCGTCAAAGAAAATCCCTGGCACACCAGCTCATCATGACTGCAACACCGATCCCCCGGACTTTGGCCATGACCGCCTATGCCGGCCTTGAGGTTTCCGTCATTGATGAGCTGCCGGCCGGCCGGCAACCAGTCACCACCGTTGCGGTCAGTAACGAACGGCGCAGCGAAGTCATCAGACGGATTGAAGCGGCCTGCGAACAGGGGCAACAGGCTTACTGGGTGTGCACGCTGATTGAAGAAACAGATGCGATAGAAGCGCAGGCTGCCGAGGCCGTTGCTGCCGATCTGGGTCAACGTCTTACCGGTCTGAAAATTGGTTTGATTCACGGTCGAATGAAAACAGCTGAAAAGCGGGCAGTGATGAGCTCATTTGAAGCCGGGGTCATACAGTTACTGGTTGCCACCACGGTGATCGAGGTGGGCGTCGATGTACCAAATGCATCCTTGATGATCATTGAAAATGCTGAACGCCTCGGCCTGGCCCAGCTTCATCAATTGCGGGGCCGCGTTGGTCGCGGATCAAGGAAATCTGCATGTGTATTGATGTATAACCCCCCGTTGGGTGGCCTGGCAAAACAAAGACTGGATATCCTTCGCCAGACCAGCGATGGTTTCAAAATTGCAGAAAAAGACCTGGAACTCCGTGGTCCGGGTGAAGTACTTGGTACCCGCCAGACGGGCATGCTGCAATTCCGGGTTGCCGACCTGGCCAGGGACGCACATTTACTCAGCCGGATCCCGCCGGTTGCAGAGAACCTGCTCAAGCATCACCCGGATCAGGTGGAAAAACTGATACAGCGGTGGGTGGGGGATTCAGCCCGGTTTGCGGGGGTTTGATTGATTAAAAGTTAATAACTCAGGAATGCAGTGGCTCACAGCCCGACCATTTTTTGTGCCAGAACTTCAGCCCGGGCCTTGGCGATATCCTCGTTAATCTGGCGCTCAATTTCGAGAAATTCAGGCTCGTTACGCAGTGGATCCAGCCTTGAATCCAGGCTTAAGAGCCAGCTTTGGCGCCAGCCCCTGTCATAGGCTTCCTGAAGTGCTGCTATTGCGAGTTCTTTCTCACCCCGTAACAGGAAAATACTCACCTCGGTATAGTAAAGCCCAGAGTCGTCAATACCGTTGATACGCGCTCTGCGAACTGCCCTTTCGGCATCTGCAAGATGTTGCGCGGCCCGTTCAGCATCCCCGAGAAGCTGATTAAGGTATGAAGCCATGGTCAGTGTAATGAGCTGATCACCATCCAGACCCAGACTGTCAGAGAAGCTGATCGCCATTTCCAGGTTGTCCCTGGCAGCAACCAGGTCCCCCTTCACCAGCCTGATCATGCCCATCTGGAAATGATAGAAGCGCTGAAAGCGCTCTGGCAGGTCTTCGATGGAATCGCCGTATTGTTCATGCACCAACCGCTCTGCCTCCTCGAGTCGACCGGTGACCAGCATCAGGAAATAGTACTGAACCTTTAACTCAGTATTATCCCCGGCCAGTTCCAGGCCAGCGCTGAGCAATTGTTCAGCCCGTTCAAGCTCACCCAGCTCCATCCAGGACCTTGCCATGGTACCAATCACAACCGGACTTTCCGGTTCAAGATCATAGGATCGCTGTGCATATTCCCAGGCTTCGACCAGGTCACCGTGCGCCGAGGCATATCCGGACATGGTACGCAGCAGCGTTACCGAATCAGGCCTAATCTGAATTAAGCCACTGAGCAAATCGCGGGCGGCTTCATAATCGCCCTGAACATACTGGTTTCCCGCGTAATTGATGGCGAGCAACTCGTTGAGCGGGTCGATGGCCATGGCTTGCTGCAAAATCAGTCCCTGCTCCGGTATGCGGCCCAGGTCACCCAGTAAACCACCCAGCCACAGGTGGGCTGGAATATAATCTTCATTTAAAGAAATAGCGTGGCGCAATGCGGATTCGGCAGAATCAGTCTGGCCGATTTGCCAACGCGCAAGCCCAAGTGCAGCAAAGGCCTCGGCAGACTCCGGATCAATAGCCAGTGCTTTTTCAATCATTGGCTGGGCGCGTTCAATAGCCTTTAGCTGGGTGATATTGCCGTACAAGGACAACAACAACATAGAATCAGCAATGGCCGCATAAGCAGGCGCGTAATTCGGGTCGTGTTCAAGCGCCTTGGCGAATAACTCAATGGCTTTCTGGATTTCCTGCGGTGATCTGCGCCACCAGTGCAGACGGCCAGTCCGGTATGCCTCAAAAGCAGCAAGGTTACGTGTTTGCCCGGCCGGTTTGACCGTCAGCCCGGCAAAAGAGTCAACCAGTGCTTCTGCAATGGCGTTGGCAACCTCATCCTGTACCGCAAAAACATTGTTCAGTTCCCGGTCATAAGACTGGGACCATATGTGATACCCGTCTTCCACATTAATCAACTGCGCTGTCATTCGAATCCGGTTGCCATCCGTTCGAATGCTTCCTTCCAGAATCGTTCCGACATTCAGTATCTGACCGATATCACGGATATCTTTTTGCCCGTCACGAAAAACAAAGGACGATGTTCTGGCCGCCACGTGCAGTCCATCGACCTGGGCAAGTAAATTCAGTATTTCCTCTGCGATTCCGTCCGAGAAATGCGCCTGGTCCCCTGCAGCCGAAAGGTCGGTAAAAGGTAAAACTGCGATAGAATTTTCAGGTGCAGTGAATGTGCGCTGAGTCACCAGTGTCTGAGCAGAAAGCAGAGCATCCGACTCAAAAACATTTGAATAATATTGATATAAGCCAGAACCAAGACCGCCAGTGGCGAGTAGCATCGTGCCAAACATCAGGAAACTCTGGGTTTTACTTAATAATCCTCCCGGGGGAGTTCGTTTTATACCACCGCTGGTGACATCAAATTGCCAGGCCAGCAGGGAAACCACCGGGAAACCGAGGATCAGTGTGATCACTACAATTGTTGGCAGCCAATCCGGCAGACGCAAAGGCTCAACCGCAGCATCCATGAGTTGCAAAACGACAAACACCGCAACGGCATAGGCACCCAACGTACGCAAAACTTTGCGCCGCGAAAGCTCCGCCACTACTGCTGATAAGAACGAGTGGTTCTCAGACATTGTTACGTTTCATTTCCCTGTTTACTCAGTCTCGCTTCAATTTGATAAGGCCGGAGATGTCATTGTCCCCGTCCCCCGCATCAACCAGTTGCTGGTATTCACTGATTGCATTCTCCACTGTTGTCATTGATATATCCAATTCCCGTGCCAAAGTTCTGATAATTTTCAAATCCTTAAGCAAAAGTTCCAGTTTGAATCCTTGTTCAAACCGGTCCTGCAACATCGAATGACCACGGTGTTCGAGGAACCAACTACCGGCGGCTCCTGCTCCCAGTACTGTTAATAGACGCTCCGAAGGCAGATTTAGTTTCTCTGAAAGTGCTAATGCTTCACAAACCGCCTCGGCAACACCAGCAACAATGACCTGGTTTACGGCCTTGGTTGCCTGCCCGGAGCCTACCGGCCCCATGTGTGTGATATTGGCCGATATTGCCTCTAAGACTGGCTGAATTCGCAACATATCGGCGAAATCACCACCTGCCATTACCGACAAAGTACCGTTTATTGCGCCCTCAACCCCACCCGATACGGGTGCATCGACAAAGTGACAGTTTTTTGCGACCAGTAGTTCGCCAACCGCGACGGCAGTTGACGGGTTTACTGTAGAAGTATCGATGACAGTGCTATCTGTAACAATTCCCGGCAGCAATGCCTGTATGACTTGCAAAAGATCCTGGTCTGCAGAAACACAGATCAACAATACATTGCAAATTTGTGCAAGGTCAGCAGGGGAAGCTGCCTGGCTGACCTTAAGTTCTTTTGCAAGCGACTCTGCTTTGGCTGATGTTCGGTTCCAGACACCCGTCAGCAATCCTTCCCGGGCAAGATGACCTGCCATGGGTGCACCCATGGCACCCAGGCCGATGACGCCGGCTTTAATGGTTTCAGACATCAACTAAAGCGCCTCGTCGCCGCGCTCCCCGGTTCGAATTCTTAAAGCCTGTTCCAGGTCGTGAACGAAAATCTTGCCGTCACCTATTCGACCCGACATTGCCGACTCTGCAATTGCATCCACTACTGCTTCAAGCCTATCTTCGGGAACTGCAATTTCAAGCTTCAGTTTGGGCAGGAAATCGACCACATACTCAGCACCCCTATACAATTCTGTATGCCCTTTCTGCCGGCCAAAACCCCTAACTTCAGTTACGGTCATGCCCTGAACACCTGCCTCGCCCAGTGCATCCCGAACATCATCCAGTTTAAATGGCTTGATGATCGCGGTTATCATCTTCACATTAAAGTACTCCCTGCAGTTACATGTGTGACTTTAATGCGCCCCCATCAGGGTGGCAATGAGAAAAACGGAATCAAGGAACCTCTGATCTATTCATAAACTCGTATCTTGTTTCCCAAATGCCCAGCTTCTTGGTTGCAAATCTAAGCAATAGCCAGCTATTACTTGCGATCTGCGCCTTGAACCTGAACATTTTGAATTACAATCCACTTCGCCCAGAATAAATCAGAGGTTCCTTAACATGATAGATCTTGGAAAAATTGATGACATTGTTAACCGGCTGAGTGAATCACTTCCTCCTGGTGTGACCAGGTTGAGAGAAGACCTGGAAAAACAGTTTCGTTCGGTGTTGAACGCAGCTTTTGAAAAAATGGAGCTTGTGACCCGTGAAGAGTTTGACATTCAAAAGTCAGTCCTCCAAAAGACCGAGCTCAAACTTAAACAACTGGAACAGCAGCTAGAAGTTCTGGATGGGAAGAAATAGCCCCGTTCCGCCCTTTTTTTACCGCAATCCGGGACAGATTCTTACAGCCATCAGTGCTTGTCTGAGACAGATTTTCAAACCAGAAATCGGCACGATTAACCCTGGACTTATCCGGGAGAATTGATTTGAGCCTCGCAAGGGTGCGCAGCCGGGCCTGTTTAGGGATTAGTGCACCGCAAGTCTCAGTTGAAGTTCACCTGGGCGGCGGACTGCCCAGTCTTTCAATCGTAGGATTACCCGAGACAGCAGTTCGGGAATCCAAGGACAGGGTCAGAGCCGCTTTACTCAATGCAGGCTTTGATTTTCCGGCACGGCGCATCACAATTTCACTGGCTCCGGCCGAATTACCAAAAACAGGTGGCGGACTGGACCTTCCCATAGCACTTGGTATTTTGGCGGCTTCCGGCCAGATCCCTGAATCAAGACTGGATGACACCGAGTTTCTCGGTGAACTTTCCCTGGGCGGAAAATTGCGGCCGGTCAGCGGCATCCTCCCCGCCGCAGTCCATTGCGCAAAACTAAAGCGGACACTGGTCCTGCCTGTGGGTAATCAAGCCGAGGCTGCATTGGTGCAGCAGGGTGTTCGGCTTTGCGCGGATTCCTTGTTGTCAGTGGTTGCCTGGTTGCACGATCGCGCACCGTTGCCTGAAGCACAGAAATCTGCCGGTACCGATACTTCATTTGTACCAGATATGTCCGACGTTGCCGGCCAGGAAGGGCCGAGGCGGGCAATTGAAATAGCCGCAGCGGGTTCGCACAACATTCTTCTGACAGGCCCTCCTGGAACCGGAAAGACCATGCTGGCAAGCCGCCTGCCGGGCATCCTGCCTGAATTAACCGAAACCGAGGCATTGCAAACCGCAATGATTACTTCAATAAGCCTGGCAGGCTTTGATCCGCAGACCTGGAAAAAACGCCCGTTTCGTGCACCTCACCACAGTTGCAGCGGAATTGCCCTAGTGGGTGGGGGATCATCACCCAGACCGGGTGAAATTTCATTGGCTCACAATGGCGTTCTGTTTCTGGATGAACTGCCGGAATTCAACCGCCACGTTCTCGAAGTGCTGCGGGTTCCGATGGAAACCGGTTACATTCAAATATCCCGGGCAGCCAGGCAGGCGGAATTTCCAGCAAGATTTCAGCTGGTTGCAGCAATGAACCCCTGTCCATGTGGTATGTCCGGTGCCGGAAGCGGGAGCTGTTACTGCAGTGCAGAACAGATACAACGTTATCGCCACAGGGTATCCGGTCCTTTGCTGGACAGGATTGATATCCAGGTAGAGGTGTTACGACCTACCGTGTCTGTGCTGGATTTCAATCGCCAGTCAGGGGAAACCACCGCCAGTATCCGGGAAAGGGTGGTGGCCGCACGACAATGCCAACTGAATCGCTCGAACCGGCCAAACGCGCTGATGGACACTAGGCATATTCAACAACATTGTGTGCTTGGCAAAGCACAACGCCAGTTGCTGGAGATGGCTTCTGAGCAACTTGAACTGTCACCTCGTGCCTGTCACAGGATTCTGAAAGTTGCCCGTACCATTGCTGACATTGACAGGCTTGAACAGATCAAAACCGAACATATAGCGGAAGCCATTGCGATGCGCAGGCCTGGCATGACCCCGGCAGAGGCCATGCTTACAGCGAAGTAAATTGTTCGAGAAAGTCATTTGGTTTGTAATTTTCAGCTGCTGGTAACCGGGGACATTGCAGCGAGGTTTCAAAATGGTAAGCTGTGTCTCCGCTCCGCGTCCGATGGGCTGAAAATTACCAGAAGCAACACATTTGAACACAGCAAATAATACATGCCTAACGGCCTTGATCGTTGATGATGAAGCCCTCGCCCGTCGTGGATTGAAACTTCGCCTCAAATCAATCGATGACATCCAGATCGTTGGCGAGGCCAAAAACGGACGCGAGGCGATTCGCAAAATTCGTGATCTTTCCCCCGACATCGTATTTCTGGATATCCAGATGCCCGGTATGGATGGATTCGACGTCATCATGGAACTTAAAGACGAAGAGTTGCCTGCAATTTTATTTGTCACCGCCTATGACGATTTCGCTATCAAAGCCTTTGAAGTCAGTGCGATTGATTACCTGCTCAAGCCAATTGCAGATGAACGGCTTGCAGAGGCGCTGACAAAAGTCAGAATTTCAATTAAGCGAAAACGCGCCAACGCCCAGAAAAATATG
>SMVA01268223.1_pt1 | contig 29245 bp, 18 predicted proteins | sample 2456451 | NCBI WGS metagenome assembly SMVA01 (sample SAMN11095933, study PRJNA526329) | marine sediment metagenome | biome: Marine sediment; feature: Surficial sediment; material: Deep marine sediment; isolation source: Hadal surficial sediment | place: Pacific Ocean | collected 2014-05 | depth... | reverse complement strand
CTACCGCTACTTCCCGAGCAAGCTCGGCATCCTTTGCGCGCTGATGAATCACCTCAATGACGATTCTGTGGCGCGGCTCATGCAGCTTTCGGAACTCGGCGATCCCGCCCGCGACTGGCGGAAATTGGTCGAAACTTGGATCGACGACTTGTTGAAGTGGACGCGAGAACAGCCGGGGGCCCGCTTCTACATGGGCTGGTCGAGCAGCATCCCCGAGCTCTTGGCGCAGCAGGATCATCTCGACGACGCGTGGGCGACCAGCATGATAGACGCGATGCGCGCGCGGGGCGTCGACCTTCCCCCCAAGCAGCTCTACGCGGTGTGCCGCACCTTCTTCGAGGCACTCGACACGATGACGTCCCTCGCAGCTTTCAGCGGCCACGAGTATTCGGACGAGATCATCCAGGAAACGCGGCACATGCTCATCCGCTACCTCGAGCCGTATCTGGACTGAACTCGTCCGAAGGACGGCAGGACGGTCAGCCATTTTCGCAGTGAAGGCGGCAAGAACGCAGTGAAAGCAGCAGAAAATCCGCCCCACCGCCGCTGACGCCAGCACCCCTTCCAATCGGGGACAGCCTCAGAAATCGCTTGACCTGATGGCCTATTCAATTCACACTGGCTCCCCTTTACAAGAGCCAGTTCAGAAGGAGACCCCAATGAAGATTGGACGATGGATCTGTTTCACACTGTTATTCGCGGCCAGCGTGCTGCTGCTCGCCCACTCCGCAGCCGCAATGGGCGGCAAGGGCGGAGGAGCCGCGGTGGTGATCGACTCCGTGCAGTTCTTCGATCTGCCGGGCGGAAAGAAGAACATCGAAATCCTCGGCGGGGGCTTCACGAACGGTGCGTTCCCGGTGGTCACGCTGGACGGCGCGGTCGAACTCGACGTATTGGAGTACACGACCACGTCGATCTCCGCGAACATTCCGGCGAGAACCCGGGACGGCGACTACTCGCTGATGATTTCGACTGGAAGTTTCAGCAAGAACCGCGCGGACACGCCCATCCATCTCGGCGGCACGATTTCCATCGTCTGCATCGACTGGTATCTGACCACCGGCCCCGATCAGCACATCCACGCGGAAGGCTTCCTCCAGGATGAGAATGGCGATCCCGTGATCGGTGCAGCGGTGCATTGGGAGAGCTTCGTGGATGACGTGCAGTGGTACGACTACAACACCACCACGTTCAAGTATGCGGGTTACAACCACGGCGAGAGCTGCCCCCTCTCGGTCGCCCGAGCCTCCGGTGCCACGGGCCAGAACTGCTGCATCGGCAGCGCGACCGACCCGCCGAACGATTCGAGGAGTTGCGAAACCGGGTGGTACGAAGTGGACGTGATTTCCGTTACGGCACCGTCAGGCTCCGATCGTCGGTGGGACGGCGTCACGCCGGACAACGGTCGGTTTTTCGAGCAGCCGTAGTCGTTTTCAGCAAGCGCGGATCTTCGAGATCGACTCTCGGATGACCTCGGTACACAACCAGAAGCCGGTGGAGGCGACAGCGCCCTCCACCGGCTTCTTGCGTTTACCACGCAGCAACACACAGCCAGCTGCGGCTCATCGAGCTCGAGCGATGTGAAAAATGAGCAGGCGAGGAGCCGTCGGTTCCCTGTACACACTGGCCGTTCGCGCACAATGGAAGTTCACCGTCTGTGATACGCTGGCCCCGCACGCGACGGAGCTTCCTTCCTATGCGGACCCTGATCGAGGGCTACGAGAATCGCACTGGCGAGCATTGCGGGAGCATCGCGATGCGCAATCTCCTGCACCATTACTGCCACCTCGACCTCTCGGAGTCGCTGGTCTTCGGCCTGGGAGCGGGTGTCGACCTCCTGCTGATCGAAGGCCACGACTTCGACCCCGCGGTGCTGGTCTTCGGCCGCAGCTCGAGCATGGAGGCCGACGTCGCCGATGCGCTCGGCGTCGATTACGTCGAGCGAGTCGAGCTCGACGACGACCGCGCCTGGGAGACCGTCCGCCACGAGGTGTGCGAGGGGCGCCCCACCATGCTGTCGGGCGACATCTTCTATCTCGACTACCGGGAGTACAGGGTGCACTTCCCCGCCCATCGTTTCGTGATGCTCGGCTTCGACGACGAGAAGCAGGTGGTGTTCGTGGCGGATCGCGTAGATGCCGAGCCTCAGGCGTGCTCGTATGGGGCGTTGCGCAAATCTCGCAATCCCCGAGGCTTTTTCTCCACCTACAACCTCTGGGGAAAGTTCGACGACACCGGGGTCCGAAACTCCCTCGAAGAAGCCTGCGCGCGAGCCATCGACAAGGCCGCGCAGCGCATGCTCGGTCGCACCACGGACGTACCCACACTGCCAGATCCCGCCATGCGGGTCAGCCAGGGACTCGCCGGGTTGGCGGCCTTCGCGAAGCATCTCGAGGATTGGCCCCACCGCGAAGACTGCGAGGGACTCTCGTCTTATACCTCCCAGTGCCTGGAGAAGTGGGGTAATGGCGGGGGGAACTTTCGCAATCTCTACGCGGCATTTCTGCGCGAGGTGCGGGAATTCGCGCCGAACCTGATCGACGCCGAGACGCCGGTGCTCGCAGACCAAAGCGCGCAGCAGTGGACAACACTCTCATCGTATCTATGGGAACTCGGAAAGACGCGCTCTGCCGATGCGCTGGCCGGCTGCCGGCGCACACTCGATGAGCTGCAGCGCCTCGAAGAGCAGCTCTTCGAGAGGCTTGCTCGATCCTAAGCAGGCATCCGACGACCAGCCGCTGTTCAGCGCCTGGCGCTAGTGACCACTCTCGTTCGTCTCTGCTTCGCGAAACTTGTCTAGTTGATTTTCCAAGGCCGCTCGGCCCGGTGCAATCTTCAAAGCCCTCTCTTCGGTGTCGATGGCTTTACCGAATTCCCGGTTCGCGTAGTAGGCTTCCGCGAGCGTGTCGAGGATATTGGCGTTCCCAGCATTGCTCGCTTCGACCGCTCGCTGTGCGTACGCGAGTGCCTTCGCGGGGTCTCGCACAGTTGGGCTCTTGGCGGTTGCGTGGAGCCAACCCATCTGATTCAGAATTCCGGCGTTACCAGGGTCGGCCTCCAACCCCAGTTCGAGGGAATGCAGCGCGTCTTCCTCGCGACCCAACGGTGCGTAGACCTCCGCGAGTTGCAACCAGAAGACAGTGTTTGTCGGATCGAGGCGAGTCGCCTCCTGGAACTCGGCCAGAGCCTCCTCGAGGGCACCTTGTTGTGCCAGGGCGGTCCCCAGGTCGGCATGCGACATTGCCGAGTTCGGATCGAGGCGAACTGCTTCCCGGTAGTCGGCGATCGCGTCCGTGGGCGCTCGGGCGGCGGTTTCCTCACCTTCTGGAGCGTGGGAGGCGGTCGTGCAGCCTCCCGCGAGCACCGCCAAAGACACGACCAAGAGCCTCGCGGATCGCAACCCGCTCAATCTGCGGTTCGATGTGCGCAAAATATCTACCTCTATGAGTCCATACGCGGCGCGCGGTTCACACGTCATGTGCTGCGCTTGCGCTGCGGAATGTGCCAATTCGCGTCATGAAGATACAGGTACATGACGGCCATCGAATCGATGTCCTGATCGGTGGTGTTGTTATAGACAGCGACAATCTCGTAATCGTGGTCCCGTAGGATCGGAATACCCTCCGTGCTCGAATATTTCGTGATCTTCTCGACCGCGACCTGATCGGGGTAATTGTTCGCGAACGCCTTGAAGACGCTCTCTCCTGTCGTGAGATCGATCAGCTCCAGCGATTCTCCAAAGGGGTGAAGGTGCGCGAAGATGTAATGGGCTTTGGCGTCGTAAGGGATCGATTCGGTCATCGGTTCCAGCCGATGCCGGTACACATGGCGACCCGGTGGTACATACCAGTGTCCTGTTTGCTCGACACCCGACTTGGACTTGCTAATGGGGACGAATTTCTGACCGGCTCGATCCACTGACGCGGCGGCCGTCACGTCCGCATCAGCGGACAGACAGCTGTGCTCGCCCCCATGGTCGTGCGAGGCGTGAGCGTCCTCCTGTCCTTCGAGCGGCACCTTGGTCACGAGTGCGAGAAGGAAAAGCGGTTTCATCCGCTCCTCGAGTTCGGAGTCGCGGGCGTATTCGATGCGCGAGTCGACTCCCACGCGAATGGGCTCATCGCGCTCGCTTGGATTCATGACCATGACGTAGTTGTTGAAACTGTCGTTCGAGAGGACGGGCATCGCGAACCCATCGGGAAATCGGACCTCTGTCATCCCCTGCACGAGCGTAAACATCATCTGCGCACGACCCAGCGTGGGTCCAAGAATCTTCTGACTTCGGACAGGCTGCGATTGACTGTTGACGAACGTGCTGTGGCAGAAGTACTCGGGCGACTCCGGCGACTCGCCATCGGCGCCGACGATTTCTGCCTTGATTGCCTTGATCCAGAGAACTTCCGGCTTGTCGGTCGAAAGCAACGTCAACACGTCGAGATCCTTCGGACCGAACATCGACTTGTAGACCCGATCCATGGTGAGGATCTCGGACTCGCTGACGACGATATGGCCCGATTGGGAATCGCAACCGACAGCGGTGACGAAGAGCAGGGCCATCAGGAAAAGTGCGCGTAGTCTCTTCATGCGCAGGAGAGGATAGGACAAAGAGGCCTCGCTTTCCGAGAGGAGCCGGCTACCGGACGGAGCGAAAATGGCCGCTGAGTGGGTCGCTGGGCCCGGAGGCGGCCGACTAAAGCCTCAGGGGCTTCTAGTCGATTCAGCAGTATGCAGAAGAAGACCCTAAACCGCCTGTTGGCCTACGGTGTCAAGAACGGTGCCTCCGATCTCCACTTCCTCGTCGGGGACCGTCCTTCGTTTCGGGTGGACGGCAAGCTGTGTCACGTGAAGAGCGACCCGCTCGCTCCCTCCGACACGCGGCGCGTCTGTGAGGCCCTGCTCGGCGATGCCGCGTCCAGAGTGGATCTCGACGAGCTGCAGGAACACGACTGCTCCTACTCGGCCGACGGGATCGGCCGCTTCCGGGTCAACCTGTTCCGCCAGCGTGGCAGCCTCTGCGCCATTTTGCGCGTAATCCCCACTTCGATCCCAACCCTCGAAGAGCTGGGGTTACCCGAGAGGGTGCGGGGTCTCGCCGAGGAGGAGCGCGGGCTCGTGCTCGTGACGGGTGCGACAGGCTCCGGAAAGAGCTCGACGCTCGCCGCGATGATCAGACACATCAACGAGACGCGCTCAGCGCACATTCTCACGATCGAGGATCCCATCGAATTCTTGCACGCAAACAAGCGCGCTTCGGTCACGCAACGCGAAGTCGGCACGGACACCAAGAGCTTCACGAAGGCGCTGCGCGCGGCGCTGAGGCAGGATCCCGACGTGATCCTCGTTGGTGAGATGCGCGACCCCGAGACGATTGACGTCGCACTCAAGGCTGCGGAGACCGGCCACATGGTCTTCTCAACGGTGCACACGACCGACGCGTCGAAGACGGTGGGCCGGCTGGTCGGCGTCTTCCCGCCGGAGGAGCAGCTAGCGGTGCGACTTCGCCTCGCCGACAATCTCAAGGGAGTCGTGAGCCAGCGGCTGCTGCCGCGAATCGACGGCAACGGCCGCGCGGTAGCGGTCGAGATCATGGTATCGACCAAGACCGTTCAAGAGTTCATCAAGGACCCGATGAAGTCTGGTGAGCTCAAGGATTTGATCGAGCGCAGCCGCGACGAGTACGGCATGCAGTCGTTCGATCAACACCTGACCGATCTCTACCGCGAGGGAATCATCGCCCTCGATGTGGCCCGCACGGCCGCCAGCAATCCCTCGGACTTCGATCGCGCCCTGAACTTCGGCGACGAACAGCGCGAGAAGGTCACCGAGCCCGAGGAGAACCTCGATTCCGAGGACGTCGGCGACTTGTCGGACCCGAGCTTCGTGGGCGACGACGAAAAACCCGACGCTCCGGCGTTCGAGAAGTCGTCGGGCGAGCAGAACTCGACCGGAGATGACAAGAAGGAAGACAAGAAGGAAGACAAAGCCTCCACGGACGACGACGCTCTCGAATTGGCTTGAGGCGGCCGGACCTTGGCGTGTTTGCCGCACCCGGCTCTAGGGTGCAGAAACCTCGTGTCGATGCGAATGCTCGCGAGTGACTCCATCGCCGAGGACCAGACGCGGCACCGAGATGATCTCGAGTTCCCCTTCACCCTCCACGAGTCGATAGATCCGGTTCGGCACCACGTTCACGAAACGCTGACGTGTGTCGCTCCCGGGCCAGCGAATCCGGATCTCTTCGATGGTCTCCGCTTGGCCGAGGCCGATCTCCTGCTGCATGCTCGAGCCACCGAACGAACCGCCGCTACCCGCCAGCACGTGGATCGTACGCGAGCCCCCGGGCTCCCTTACCGTGACCGCGATGCGCGCGCCCACGCCAAACCGGTTCGCACTGCGACCCTCTAGTCGCAGCGTAATCCAGCTGTTCCCGAAGCCGGGGTTCTCGAACAACGCGTTCGCGTAGTCGTCGCCGGGAAAGAAGCCGCCTAGCTGATGGAACAGGTCTTGGTCACCATCGTTGTCGATGTCACCGAACGCGACACCGTGACCCTTCTGGAGATGCGCGAAGCCCCCCGCGAAACTCACATCCGTGAACGCCTTGCCGCCGCGGTTGTGCAACATCACGTTCGGGATCAGGGCGTCGTAGGACGGAGCACCGGTTCCGAGGTAGATATCGAGCCAGCCGTCGCCGTCCAGATCACCGAAGCCGGCTCCCATCGGGAGCGTCGGCCGCGAGATTCCCAGATCTGCGGAGACTTCCTCGAATCTCCCGCCGACGTTCCGGTAGACGAGGGGCCAGCCCCCCTCAGCGGGCTCGCCCATGTAGCTCGCCATCACCGCTTCGATCTGCGCCCCGTAATCGCCCACGAAGAGGTCGAGCCTCCCGTCGTTGTCGTAGTCGAAGAAAAAGGTCGCGATGCTGTATCCCCGAACATCGACGCCCCACGCTTTTGCGACGTCGGTGAAGGTGCCGTCGCCGTTGTTTCGATACAGGCGATTCTTTCCGATATTGGAGACGTAGAGGTCCGGGTCACCGTCTCCGTCGATATCTCCCCACGCGACGCCCTTCGCGAAGCGCATGTTTGCAACTCCAGCGATCTCCGCCACATCCGTAAAGCGCCCGCCGCCTTCATTGCGGAAGAGTTGCGACGGATTCGGTTTCTTCCCGAATCCCTCGTTGCCGATGTAAACGTCGAGGTCTCCGTCGCCATCGAAGTCGGCCCACGCGGCCGTCTGGGTCGGGTACGCGGGCGCCGCCAAGCCAGCCTCTCGTGTCACGTCTACGAAGTGCCCTCCCCCACCCTCGAGTTCATTTCGCAGTAGCGAGTTGCGAACCCGGCCCCACTCGCGCAGCCAGCCACCGCGCAGAATCAGGAGATCGAGCCTCCCATCGCCATCGAAGTCCGCGTGCATGAGGTTCAGGCCGCCCAGTTGCCCTCTCAGGTGCCACGCGTCGGTGACATCCTCGAAACCACCGCGTCCGTCGTTGCGAAAAGCCTTGATGCTGTCGCAGGGGTTCGCGGTCGAACTCACCAGGTCGAGCAGCCCGTCGCCGTCGAAGTCGTCCATCACGGCGCCACCCGCGAGATCGGCCACGTTCACACCGAGATCCGGCGCGCGATCGGACCAGCGCGGAAAGGTCTCTTCAGATCGAAAGACGTCCTCCGGCAGGCGCAGCGCGGCGGGGACCCCACTGGGATAGTCGCCGGTCACCATTCGCGTCAGATTGAGGATCCAGCGCGCAGACACGGAATCCGGTCGAAGCCCGAGAATTTCGAGCGAAAGGTCGCCGGCACGACGTGCGTGTTCGGGAAGCGTATGCAGGGAATCCTCTTGGAACGGAACGATGCAGCTCGCCGCGGTGTGGCGGACCACGCAGTTCTGATCCTCGCCCGCCTGGAGATGTGCGTTGCGCAGGATGGTGAGCCTGCGAATCCGTTGCTGGACGTCGTCTATTTCTTCTAAGGCCGGCGGACGTAGGCCTGCCTCGTCCTTGGCGTCTCCCGCGACCGCCGAGGTCACGCCCGTAAAGTCTCGAACACGAGCCTCGCCAGAGGAACCGACCTCGTCGAAACTGGCGGCATCTCCGCTTTCGAGGGACCGAATGGCCTCCTCGCCCCGGCCGTGTTTCAGGAGTTCGTTGGCGAGGACGTCGCGCGCGAGCTCGAAGAGGACCTGCTCCTCATCGTTGAGTTCGCGCGAGCGGGCTTTCGCCAACCACTGCGTAAGCTCCTCTACTTTGGCTTCACCGTAGTATGGGGCGTCGCCTTTCCTGAATTTTCTGCAGATCTTGCGAAATTCCCGCTCGATCGCGATTTCGGCAGGCGACTGACGAACACCACCGCTTTGCGACTCAGCCGATGCGCGGGCAGGCTCGTCATTGGCACCCCCGGGCGACGCATCGGACGCAGGCTCACTACCACAGGCCAACGCAACGCCCAAAACCCCGCCGATCAGGAGTACTGCTGAAAGCCGAAGGCGCCGCGCATTGCGCGCGCCGCGTAGGCTGCGTAGCGGCGCGGTCAGTCCGCGACACGAAACGATCACGACTGAATCGGGGCCCGGGCGTCGTTGACCCGGGGGTAGTTGCAGATCACGGCTGAATCTCGATCTGGCCGTTTTTAATCACGGGATTCGCGATCGACATCTCGGCTCCATCCGGCCAGCGAACATCGATGCTCGTGATCCCAGCCGCACGGGTGGCGGATAATAACAGATCCGTCGTCGACTGCGACAAATAACCACTTCCCCCGTAGCACTCGTGTCGCATCTTCGTTCCGTCGGAGAAGTGAATCAGCAGGCTTGTCCCAAATACCGAGGGGTACTTGCTGCCACCAATCACTGCAAGACGAACAGCGTCGTAAGAGAGTGCGTTTTCAAACGCGCTTACGCCCTCGTCGTTGACGCCAACGACAAAGTCGGGCCGGTTGTCGGCGTTCAGGTCCACCATGGAGAGACTCTTGGCATCACCCGGGACGAGCAACCCACTCTCGCCGGCCAGGACCGGCTGGAAGGTGCCATCCCCCGCGCCCTTCAGGAGCAAACTCACGCCTCCGTCCATGTAGCCGGTCTCTCTCTGCGGGCCGAAAAAGTTCTGTACCACATACAGGTCCAGCCAGCCGTCACCGTCTACGTCTGCGAACTGGCACCCGTAGATCGGGCTGATCTGCGCTATCGGCGGAAGTGCTGCGAACTCGAAACCCACCACCCCTGTTTCAGCAAATTGATTGAGCAGGATCCCCGACCGCAGATCATCGACCTGATATTCCTCCGCCGAATCCATCCTCTGAGGCGTGTAGATTTCCTCCAACGAGGAGATCGCAAACTCGTGATACGTCGGCAGTTTGTCTTTGATGAACGGCATGGCGTCGCTCGAGCAACCAAGCCCGCGGTGAGGCAGCGGAATGCCGTTTTCGTATTTTGCTTCGACGATATTCTTCTGACCCGTACCAGCGAAGTCCCCGTAGTAGAGAAGCTCCGGCTTATCGGGTTCCGGACGGTATTTCGTATTGAGTCCGAAATTCCCGACGAAATAGTCGGTATCGCCATCGTTATCGACATCGCCCGCTGCGACACTATTGAACCAACCGTTTCGTTCGTCGAGACCGATGCTCGACGTGATGTCCTCGAAGCGACCTTCGTTGTTTTGGAAAAACCGAACCGGGCCCCATTCGTACGTTGCGATGAGATCTGGCCAACCATCGTCATTGGCGTCTGTCCAAATGGCGCCGGTGACCATTCCGGCCGATTGGAGATTCCCGGCCACTTCCGGACCGGCTACAGAGAAGCGGTCCCCTTCGTTGACCAGCAGGGTCGACTGCGGCGACGTCGGGTATTGCCCGGGAACAATCCGCCCACCGACGAAGAGATCGACGGTTCCATTGCGGTCGAAGTCGGCGGCGACGACGACCCCGCCGCTATTCGTCAGCCGCGGCAACCACTGTTCGGTCCCATCGGAGAAGCGGTTCTTTCCTTCGTTCAGATACAGGCGGTCTTGGAACACTGTGTCGCCGGGCTCCCCTTCGACACCACCACTGACGACGTAGAGGTCGAGATCACCGTCGCGATCGGCATCGAACCAAAGGGCGCCCATGTCCTCGTACTGGAGTGTGTTCGCGAAGGCATCGGGCGTCACGGAACGGAAACTGCCTTCCCCCTCGTTGATGAGGATCTCCTTCGGAGAACCCATCGGACGGCCTATGTACACATCGAGGTCCCCATCAGCATCGATGTCACCCCACGCAATCGACGGTCCCAGCTGCGAATATTTGTTGGGAAGCAGCGGTTGTCGTTCGAAGTCGTCGTAGGGCTGCTCGTGCAACCTGACGTTGGACAGCGCGCCCTCGGAAGGTCGAAACCATGTCGAAGCGGCAATACGCGGCCCGGGGTCTACGACTCCACCAGCGGGTTCCGTAAGCGAATATCGCTGGTTCGCGGCGAGGTCGAAGAACGACTCCTCGGCCCCGGAGGGCCAGCGCACCGTGATTCGATCGATCGTCTGATGCGTGCCGGTGCCGAAGTGGACGAGCGTGTCGCTCGACGACATGAAACCACGTGCAGCGCCGATGTAACGGGTCTGCACCCCAGCTTCACCCTTCAATTCCATTTCAATGCGCGCCCCGAGTGCCTGTCGATTGTTCGCGCGACCGGCGAGATCGAAGATCACGGCGTTGCCTTCCGCGAGATCGTTGCGGTAGACGCGAACCGGTTCGTCGAAACCGTTGACGACTAGATCGAGATCACCATCGCCATCCAGGTCTGCGGTCGCCGCACCGGTGCTGACGCCGATATGATCCAGACCCCAGGCGTGACTCGTGTCTTCGAACTCGAGGTCGCCCAGGTTTCGATAGGCTCGGTTTTCCAGCGGATAGGACTGCTGTTCTCGCCAGAACGCGAACGCCGTATTGAGCCCGTGCTGAGACGCGACAATTCCTTCGCGAACCATGAATTCACGTTCCTCGGCATGAAGGTCGCCGTTGAACCAGTCGCGCGACATGCCATTGGTGAAGTACGCGTCCAATTTGCCATCGTTGTCGAAATCCGCGAGACGAACCGTCCATGTCCAGTCGGTTCGCGCCAGCCCACTGAGAAACGCAGATTCCATGAATCGGTTCGTGCCGGTATTCACGTAGAGAGCGTTCCGCATGTACTGCGGCGGCGTGGGCCAGTTCAGAAACCACGCCCGGCTGTCGGGGCCGCTCATCGAACCCATCGAAAGCTTGTCGCGATAGTGATTGGTGCCCGCCATATCCGAGGCCAGGTAGTCCATCAGCCCGTCGTTGTTGATGTCACCGTAGTCCGAGCCCATCGAGAACCACGGCGTGTGGGGAAGGGATTCTGCGATCACATCAGAGAATGTCACGTTGCCGGAAGCGTCGGGACCATTGTTGAGATAGAGATGATCCGGCCCCATGAAGTCGTTGGCCACGTACAGATCGGGCCAACCATCGTCGTTGTAGTCCCACCAGTTCGCGGAGAGGCCCGTATACGGGCCCATTTTCATTCCAGACTGTTCGGTGACCTCCGTGAACGCGTCGCCGTCGTTTCGAAACAAGCGGTCCGACTGGCCTGCAGGAACAGCAATCCAATTTCTGCTCGAATTCTTCATGAGATAGAAGTGTTTCCGGAAACCGACCTTGATTCCTGGAGGGTGTCCGGGTTCGCGAACCAACGGATCGCCAGGCGGCAGGTCCGTCCGAGGAATTTCGTGGGTCAAGAGGTACATGTCGAGGTCGCCGTCACGGTCGTAGTCTGCGAACGAGGCGCTGACGGTGGCGCCGTTATAATTGAGACGGTACTTCGCGGCCTGCTCGTCGAAACCGTTACCGGTGTTGATGTACAAGCGGTTTGGGTGCATGTACCCGGAGATGTAGAGGTCCAGCCGCCCGTCACCGTTGACATCGACGAATGTGGCACCCGTACTCCACATTTCCCCGCTGTCGATCCCGACCTTGGCGGTGACATCCTCGAATCTGAAATCACCGAGATTTCGATAGAGCCGTCCGGCATCTTGCTGTCGCGTCAGGAACACGTCGGGCCGTCCATCGCCATCGTAATCGCCAATCGCGACACCGCTGCCGATGAACGACAAGGCTTGTGGTACATCTCGCGAATGATTCGTGAATTCGATTCCGGTTCGCTCGGGAGTCAAGAACCGAAAGCGTCGATCCGCCTTCGGCAGCAGGTGGCGTGCAGCCAACGGCACACTCGCCGCGACCTGAACTTCTCCGCCCGCCAACGTGGTGGGGTGGATTCGATCGGTTCCGGACAGGAGATCGCCCTGGGAGGGCCCGCTCACGGCAACACCCCAGATCGCCAGCGCCGCCAGAATCGGGGCTGAAGAAACAGCCGATCGCACTGGGTGATTGCGCCCGGTACGCCGAATCCGAACCAGCACTGCCATTGATGTGGGACCGTCTCTCATCAAGCGAGTCTCGGTGCCTCGCGTGCCGCGTCTCTTGCCATATTGGGGTTCTTCTCCCTCGTACCCTGGAGAATAGGCCATTCTCAGTCAATGATTCCCTCGCGGACGAGGGGCGCGGCGAACAAGGCGGGCTCACGGTCGATCGGACGCAGGAGTACAGGAATCCGGCGGTCTGGAGCGCTGGCACGAGTGGTGAATTCAGACGCAGTGTCGCGTCCGCAGCAGCTCGACCCGGATCCACGAGCCCGAGAAGATGCACGCCGGCCTGAATTAACGCACCAACCGCGCGAAGGAGCCTCCAACCGGTTCAATCGCGACCAGCCGTTTCGAGCCGACCCAGTCCAAGCTGCGGGCTGATCGCATCACGCTGTGGCAACTTCCTTCGCGCGAAGTGCTCGCCCCCGAGACATGGGCCCGAAACCGAATCGACAGCCCCCGACGGGCGTGAGAGGAACGCAGATGGCGACGCAGGACAAGGACCCGAAAAACTCCATTCCCACGACCGCACAGGTGGTCATCATCGGCGGCGGCGTGATCGGTTGCAGTGTCGCCTATCACTTTGCCAAGAGGGGCTGGAGAGACGTGGTGCTGCTCGAGAAGCACAAGCTCACGTCCGGAACCACGTGGCATGCGGCGGGTCTGATCGCGACGTCTGGCTTCACCACTGAGACGGGCGTCGAACTCGCGAAGTACACCCGCGATTTGTACATGAACCTCGAGGCCGAGACCGGCTACGCGACCGGCTTCAAACCAGTGGGGCTCCTGCAAGTGGCCGCCAACGAGGGTGTCCTTGAAGACCTGCGGCGCAAGGCCACTTTCAACAAGTACATGGGCGTCGAGTCCGAGGAGATCAGCCCTGCCGAAGTGAAAGCGATCTGGCCGCTTGCGCGGACAGATGACATTCTGGCCGGGTTCTTTGCCGCCAACGATGGCCGAGCGAATCCGGTCGACGTCACAATTGCCTTGTCCAAGGGAGCGAAGGCGGGCGGGGTTGCGATCTGTGAAGGCGTAGAAGTTACCGGCGTAACACAAAAGAATGGTCGCGTGACCGGGGTGACCACCTCTGAGGGCGCGATTCAGGCCGAATACGTCGTCAATTGCGCGGGCATGTGGGGGCGCGAAATCGGCCTCATGGCCGGGGTCACCGTGCCCCTCCAATCCGCCGAGCACTACTACATCATTTTGGAAGGGATCGACGGCATCCACCGTGACTTGCCGATTCTGGAAGACCCCGAAGTCTACGGCTACTTCCGCGAAGAAGGCGGAGGGATGATGGTCGGCCTCTTCGAGCCCGTGGGTGCTCCTTGGGCGCTCGACGGAATTCCCAATCCATTCAGCTTCGGCGAGCTCGAACCCGATCTCGATCGGATGATGCCCTACTTACAAAACGCGCTCGAGCGCATCCCGGACGCCAAAGAGGCACGCGTGCGCCAATTCTTCTGTGGCCCAGAGAGCTTCTCGCCGGATCTGTCGCCGGTGGTGGGCGAGGCGCCCGAATTGCAAAACTTCTTCGTCGCCGCCGGCTTGAATTCACTGGGCATCCTGACAGCCGGGGGTATCGGGAAACTCATCGCCAACTGGATCGTCGATGGTCTGCCTGACATGGACGTGAACGAACTGAACATCGATCGATTCCAGCGTGTCGACGCGACCCGGGCGTTCCGCAGAGATCGCACCGTCGAGATCCTCGGCGAGATGTACAAGATCCACTACCCGGGAAAAGGGGCCGACAGCGCTCGCGGAGTTCGGCGCCACGTGCTCCACGATCGCTTGACGCGCGCAGGCGCCTGCTTCGTGCAATCGGCGGGTTGGGAAATCGCGGACTGGTATGCACCCTCGGGCGAGAAAGCCGAGGTCACCGAATATTCGTGGGGGAGACCGCCGTTCTTCGACTGGGCGGCCGAAGAGCACCGAGCCTGCCGCGAGGACGTCATCCTGATGGACATGTCCTTCATGTCGAAATTCATCGTTCAGGGACGCGACGCACTCGAGTGTCTGAATTGGGTGAGCTGCAACGACATGGACGTCCCGGTCGGTCGTATCGTCTACACCCAGTGGACGAATGCCCGCGGCGGGATCGAGGCAGACCTCACGATCACTCGGCTCACCGAGCAGGAGTTCATGGTCGTGTCGTCCGATACCGCGCATCGCCACGTCGAGACCTGGATGCGGAGAAACTTCCGGGAAGACGCACACGTGACCATTACCGATGTGACCTCAGGCCGCGCGATGCTCACGATTCAGGGACCGAAGTCGCGCCCACTACTCTCGAAGATCACCGGTGAAGACCTGAGCAACGAGCGCTTTCCCTACCTCTCGTGCCGCGAGATGGAAATCGACTACTCGGTCGTCTACGCGGTGCGCGTCACCTACCTGGGCGAGCTCGGCTGGGAACTCTACATCCCAACCGAGCAGGCCGTCGCCGTCTACGACCGGTTGGTCGAAGCCGGAGCGGAGTTCGGCCTTCGGCACGCCGGGCTCCAAGCACTGACCAGCCTCCGGCTCGAGAAGGCCTACCGCGATTACGGCCACGACATCGACAATATCGACACGCCGATCGAGGCAGGTCTCGGTTTCGCGGTGAAGCTCGACAAACCTGGCGGATTCATCGGCTGCGACGCGCTCGCGAAGCAGAAGAGCCAAGGCATCCCCCACAAGCGTCTGCTGCAGTTCCGCCTCGAAGATTCACGGCCGATGCTCTTTCACGCAGAGGTGATCTGGCGAGACGACGAGATCGTCGGCTACATCCGCGTCGGCGGCTACGGCCACACGCTGGGCGCTTCCGTGGGGCTCGGAATGGTGGAAGCCGACGAGCCGGTCACGAAGGCCTGGGTCGAAGCCGGCGGCTGGGAGATTGAAATTGCGGGTGTTCGGCACGCGGCGATCGCTTCGCTGAGCCCCATGTACGATCCCAAGCTCGAGCGCGTGAAGGGCTGACCGAGCGACTCCATTCGAACGCTGAAGCCGCCCCCCTGCTGCCGCGCTCTTCCTCGCCGCGCTAATATTCTCCGTGGCTTCGACAATACGCTTGCGTTCCGATCCGGACGAACGCTCCCTCGATCTCCGAGATGAATCGCACCATTCCGAAGCTTAGAGGGTCGCAATGAGTCTTCGCGAAAGTGAAGCGCCCTGGAAATTTCACCGTCTCGTACTCGCTGTTCTCTTCTGTCTATCCTGTGGCGGCGATCATAAACCGGCTGTACGAATCGTCCTGATTACCTTGGATACCCTCAGATACGACAGTTTTAACGGTGGCGAAGATCACCCAAGCTCCATGATGGTCACACGAGCAATCGCCAAGAATGGTGCCAATTTCACCCATAGCTACTCAGCGACGTCCACCACGCAACCCACACATGCGACGATGTTCACCGGACTGCACCCGTGGCAGCACGGCGTCACTCGAAATGGCATGGTTCTGCCAGACAGCGCTTCCACTCTCGCCGAACGATTGCAGGAGGCGGGATTCGAAACCTCTGCAGTAGTTGCATCTTTTCCGCTTGGCAAGAAGTTTGGTTTTCAGCAAGGATTCGGACAGTACGATGACGAATTCACGACGCCTCATAAAGCTAGATGGGAAGGGGTCGAGGTTCCAGGAACCAATTTCTATTCCCTCTCCAATGTAATTTCAGCCAAGGCCCTTGGGCAGTTGAATCACATTCGTGGACCAAAGCAATTTTTCTGGTTCCACTATTTCGACCCACATGAACCCTATGGAGATACGAGAACTCTCCACGACAATTCGAAAAACATCTCACCGATCAGACTTTTTTATCTCATCGACCACGTGAAGCGAAATCCCACGAAGGCAAACGCTCGAATCGCCCGAGCGCATCGGTACTACGCGAGAGACGTTCGCTTCCTCGATCGCTCCCTCGAACCCCTCTTCGAGCGCCTACTCAATGATGCAAAGGAGATCGAAACACACATCATCGTTACTGCTGATCACGGTGAGAGTTTTGGGGAGAGCGGAGCCTTGGGACATTCGAACCGGCTCACTGAAGAACAGATCCATGTCCCACTATTCATTCTTTCACCACGCGTAAGCCCCGCCACGCGACACGAGCCGACAGGAAGCATCGACATCCATGCGACCATTCTTGCACTTGCCGGCATCACAAGTGCCGCTTCAGGCGGGAGGGATTTAACTCAGGAGATACATGGGAACCGCATGGTCGTCGGCATGCGGCAGACGTTCGCGAATTCAACCCAGGAGACTCACGCGAGTAACGAAGATCCTGTTTTAAAGGGCTACCAATTCTATGCAGCGACGGATACTCGCGTATACAAAGGAAATCACTCTGAAATTTCAGCAAACGATTCCGATCCGATCGAAGATGATGTTGCAGCCCACGTAGAGCAATTGTTCCACACATTCGAGCTACAGCTCGAAGGCAGCAATGCGGAAGAACTTGTCGATTCCGAAACACAGGAAATTCTCGAAGCCCTGGGATACGCGCGCTAGCGCTCCACATTCCAAGCGAACATCTTGGCACCCAAGAGCTCGAGACAGGCGCCGAAGCGTCTAGATATCTGGATGATGAGGGGCGACTCCGTCCGGACACCGGAGTCGCCCCGGCTGTCGCTGGTCATTGCGCCGGGTTATTGATCGCCGTGGTTTCCCCGGCTACTGCCTTTTCCACCGTGTCCGCGCCCACCGCGCGCGGCGCGAGCAGCACCTTTTTCGGAGCCAGACAGCTGTCCGTCGCCGTCGACGTCGAACCGCTCGAGCGTACGCGCCTGCCGGTCACCCCGCTTTTCGCGGGCTGCGGTGCGCTCGGAATCCGACAACTGTCCATCGCCATCGGTGTCGAATCGCTCGAGGCGACGCCCCTTCTTCCCGCCGTGGCGCCCTTTGCGAGCCTCGTGCAGTGCGTCGCGTTCGCCGTCCGACAAGACACCGTCTCCGTCGCTGTCGTATTTTTCGAGCGTTCGGGCGCGGCGCTCACCGCGATCGGACTGATCGTCCTGCGCTTGTGCGACTCCCGTGAAGAGCAGCGCGGAGGCTGCAATCGCCAGGCTGAGTAAACGGATTTCGTTCATCACAATTTCTCCTTCGGGTTTGGAGGGCGGTGGGCGGAGGACCAACGGGCACCGTTGCCCAGAAGATCCCCAACGCCTCCCCCATGGATTCAATCAGCGCTCCAGGCCGCGGCGCCCAGCCGGACGACATTCGGGGCGCTCTCCAGGATCGACCTCGATCCCGCAGACACCTTCAAGGCAATCCCGTTTGGCCTTTCGACACGTCTCCACGTCGTGACGCATGGCGTGCAGACAAGGTGCGGCGCATTCACGAAGATCTGCGCGCAGAAATTCGCACTCCGTTTCGTCGCGATCTTCTGAGAGGCACAGCGCGCGGAACTCCTCCCGCAAGATGTCGCAGCCGGCATCTTCCATACAGGCGACCTCCATCTCCTTCGCGATGAACCGGCAATTCGACGCATCGCTTCGGCATTGATCGATACAGCTGTCGTCTTCTGCCGATGCTCCCTGGTTGAAGAACAGAGTGGTCGCTGTGGCGACCAGCAGTGCGGCGAGCTTCAGCGTGTTGCTTCTAATCGTGGTATTCGTCATTCGATTTTCCTCCTGTCCCTGGAACTCCTGTCGGACTCGACCCTGCCCTTGGACCTCCTTCGGACTCGAACGGAACCTGCCAAATGTGTGCTGAGGGGAAGCTGAGGAGACCTGAGAGGGCTCTCAGGAGACCCGTGTCGGCGTGAGATATCCTCGTTCGACTGGAGGCGATGTGCGGATCCTGGTCATCGAAGACGAAGTGCGACTCGCCGAGGCGATCACCCAGGGGCTGAAGAACGAAGGCTTCGAGGTGGATTGCGCGTCCAACGGCGTGGACGGCTTGTTCAAGGCCCGTGAAGGACAATATGCGCTGGTGCTGCTCGACGTCATGTTGCCCGAAATGAGCGGGTTTCAGGTCTGCCATCGCCTGCGCGAGGCCGGAATCAACACCCGCATCTTGATGCTGACTGCCCGCGACGACGAAGAAAGCGAACGCGAGGGGCTCGAGCTGGGTGCCGACGACTACGTGCGAAAGCCCTTCTCGTTCCCCGTACTCGTCGCTCGGATCAATGCGCTCCTGCGCCGCAACAGCGAACGCAGTGGCCTCGTGGAGCGCGTCGGGAATCTCGAGCTGGACGTACCCCGCCGCAGCTGTCGCCGCGGGGAAGTAGCGGTCTCGCTCACCGCGCGAGAACTTTCGTTGCTCGAATTCTTGATGCAGAATGCAGAGACGGTCCTCAGCAAGCAGACCATCCTCGATGCTGTCTGGGGCTTCGACTACGAGGGTGACTACAACGTCGTCGAGGTGTACATCCGTTATCTGCGCGAAAAGATCGACCGACCGTTCGGCTGCGAGAGCATCGAAACGGTGCGCGGTGCGGGATACCGACTCGTCAGCGACCCCTCCTCGGGTACACGTGAATGATCCACCTCGGAAGCATCCGCGCGCGACTCACCGCGGTAGCCGCCGCGACCGTTGGCGTCGCATTCGCGGTGGGCGGCTGGCTCTGGATCTGGAGCGTCGAGCACCGCATGGAGTCCGGATTGCGCGCCCAAAATGTGGAGCGCGCGACCATCGAGCTCTCGATGCGCGCGGCAAGATCGGATCGGCGCGCAGACGGCCCGGCGCGACGCCTGCACCGAGCCCCGTTTTCGGACGCCCACGTGGTCTCGTTCGCGCCGAATCGCGATCCAGAATCCTCGCGCGTGGACGAAGAAATTTCCGAGGAGACGCGTTCCTGGGTGAGCGCGCTCGCCGAGTCAGCCGCGTATCGGCAGGCGTCTCGGAATCTCGGGGCGCGGATCGAGTCATCTCGGCAACAGCTCCGCGATTGCAAGCGCAGCGAGCGAGCCGATCAAGGGTTCGGGGAGCGGCGCACCGCGAGATTCGATCGCCGAACATCCAATTCCGAACGCGACGAATTCGCTGACCGGCGCCCAGGCAGACGGGGGCGGCCCGGCCCTCCTGCCGAACTCGCCGCTTGCGAGGCACTCCGCCAGAACACCATCGAGGCGAATATCGAACTCGCCCGTCAGGAGATCTGGCCCCAGCGGATCGTCGATGACGGCGAAGGTGGCCGGCGCCTGCAGACGCTCGTGCTCGCCCGAGTCGGCGAAGCGGACGAACCGTATGCGCTCATGGTCGACTCTTCGCTCTCGGCCGTTGATCTCACAGCCGCCGAGCTACTGCGCAGTCTGATCCTCGGCGGCCCCATGCTGCTCATCCTCGTGAGCGTCGTTGCCTGGCTGCTGATCGGGCGCTCGCTGCGTGTCGTGGGAGAAGTCCAAAACGAGGCCGAGCAAATCGCGTTTGGCACACTCGACCGGCGCATCGAGGATCGCGGCGGAAAAGACGAGATCTCCCGACTCGTGAAGACCTTGAACCGAATGCTCGACCGAATTGCCGCGGGCGCGCGACGCCAACGCGAATTCATCGGGGATGCCTCGCATGAGCTCAAGAGCCCCATCGCGGCAATCCGAGCACAGCTCGAAGTCGCACTCGCAAGCACGGATGCGGACTGGGAGCGGGTCGGTCGGTCAACACACGAGGAAGTGTTGCGCATGCAGGCACTGGTCGAGGATTTGATGGGCCTGGCACGAATTGACGAGCTGCGCCCGGGTGCGCTGCCATGCGCAGAGATCGACCTGGACGATGTAGTGCGATCGGAGGGAAAACGGATCGAAGATGCCGAAGTCTCGCTCGCACAAGTAGCCCCCGTTCGCATGATGGCAAACGAGCGCGCGCTGCGTCGCGTGGTCCGCAACCTTCTGGACAATGCGATCCGCTACGGAGCCGGGCGTATCTCCATTGAACTCGCGGCGCATGGCGAAGACGCATTCCTCACAATCGAAGACGATGGGCCCGGCATTCCACGAGAAGACCGGGAGCGAATCTTCGACCGGTTCACGCGCCTCGAATCGAGCCGCAGTCGGGACGGCGGCGGAAGCGGCCTCGGGCTCGCTCTCGCAAAGGGACTCATCGACGCCCACGGCGGCGACATCCGAGTCGAAGACGGATCCCAGCTTGGGGGCGCGCGCTTCGCGATTCGACTTCCGCTCGAAACCCCGTAGCACTCGCCACCAGAAAGAGCGGGCAGCCCGGGTTGGACTGACGCTTCAGGCCCGGGTAGCGCGGCTCGCGCGAATGGTATCGAAGGCGAAAATGCCAAGAGCCAGCCAGATCGACGCGAAACCGAACATTTCAGCATCCGACACGCTTTCGTTGTACACGTAGACCCCGATGATCAGTTGAAGCGTTGGCGCCAGGTACTGAAGCATTCCAACGGTCGAAAGCGGAATGCGCTGCACCGCAAAGCCAAAGAGCAACAACGGAGCAACGGTCATGACGCCGCTCCACGGCAGTAGCGTCCAGAGTTCATGAGACTCCATCGCGACGCTCTGGTTCCCTGCGATCAAGATCATCAAATACACGCCGAGGGGGACTACCACGGTAGTGGTTTCGATGAGCAGGCCTTCGAGTGGAGGGGCCGCGTCCGGCTGCTTCTTCAAGAGTCCATACAGTCCGAAGCTGACCGCAAGACCCAGCGAGATCCAGGGAAATTGCTGGCCCGCGAAGGTCATGACAACAACTCCCAGTGCTGCAATCCCTACGGCAAGGCGCGTACCGAAACTCAACTGTTCCCGCAGGATCAAGACGCCAAGGGCGACGCTCATCAGCGGATTGATGTAGTACCCGAGGCTCACCTCGACGATGTGGCCGCTGGTAACGGCCCAGAGAAACAGCCCCCAATTGACCGTCAGAAGGCAACCGGCGGCGACACCGAGCGCGAGCGTTTTGGGCCTGCCCACCACTCGCCGAAACGCACCGAATTGACGCCGCGCGAAGAGAACGAAGAGCAAGATGAGCACGGCAAGAATGACCCGCCACGCGAGAACTTCCGCAGGCGGCACCTCGCGGATTGCGTTCCAATAGATTGGGCTGCCGCCCCACAGCACATATGCGGCGATTCCTGCGATGATCCCGCGGCGAAACTCCAATCTCGCTCCTTACCGCGTTGGCGCCAACGAGGGCAAATCGGGATGGTGTTGGGACATTTTCAACCCACTCTAGCGATCAGCCCCGCCGCGGCGACAGCACCGGCCTAACTCGATTCGGTGATTCACTTTTTCTGGATCACGAGACCAGGCTAGCGGACGCGCGCCGCTTCGCGGCGGGCCTTTTGTGCGAGCCGAGCAGGACGGTTGAATTCGTCGACGGGATGTGACGTTCAAAACCAAGTGTCGTCACTTCAACTTCTGCTCGATTTCTCGAAGACCTTCTTCACAAAGCGCGGGATCTTCATCGACGCAACGGCGCCAAATTTCGGGCAAGACCTCGAGGTCGAACGGCGCCACGTATTCGTAGTTGGTAAAGAACGTTTTCTCCCAAAATCGGGCTTCTGCGACAGAGAGGCTTTCCGGAAGGTTGTCGCTCGAGCGATCGAACAACGTGGATATCACGCGGGGCACACCAGAGGAAAGGGATCGGGTCAGATCGGGGTCGTTGTTCAGCTCGTTGGCAAGGCGAAGAAGTGCCGGTGATTCCGGATTTTCTGCCAGCCATTCGCTCAGGAGCACGATGCACTCCGCGACCAAATACTTACAGGCCTCGGACACCATCGCCTCCCGATGAGCCTCGAGGTCGGTCGCATCCAGATTCTCGGCGTAGCGCCGAGCCAGTGAATTGTTGGCACCCGCGCGGAGCGCCTCGGCGGAATGATCCTTCGGGATTGGCGGCTGTGGCGGATCTCGAAAGAACGCCTTGGCGGCTACGTGGGAGAGCCGCGGATGCTGCAGGGTGTGCACAGTGTCGGGCAGGCGCTCCCGCGAGAGGACTCCAACGGGAACAATCTCGTGCGCCAGAAAAGCTGAAATGCTCGACAGATTCAGGCGTTCGAAGGCCTCCATCACGTCTCTTCGCGATGCGCGCTCGATCAATCGATCCAGGGAATCTACCCCTCCCTTTCGGTTGAAACCGACCACGAGAAGGTCTCGACCGACCGTGTACCAGATGGAGACATCCTCGAACACGGAAGTGTAGGTACTGAGCACGAGATCGATCGTCTTCGAATCAATCTCGTAGCGATGAATCCACTGCGCGTAGATCCCATGAGGGTGCAGCCGGGCCCGCGCCTGTTCGAGAAACTCCTGGCTGTACACCATCTCAACGCCGAGGACCCAAGGGTGGGAGGGTTCGGAAACGATGAGGTCATAGAGACCCTCGCCCCTGAGCAGCGCTCGGTAGGCGTCGCCGTGCAGGATCTCGACCTTCGGGTTCTCGCGCGCACCCAAGTTGCTGTCATCGAAGAAAGGAGCGCCTTCCATCACCGATCGAGATATCTCTGCGACCGTTACGCTCTCGACCGAATCCAGCGCAGCCAGCTCCCCCACCGTAATTCCGAGGCCGTAACCCACGACGAAAACGCGCTCGGTGCGTTCCGCGAGCAGCGCGGGGATCAACGCTGAAAGGGCCATGGTCGTGTAGTCGAATTTATCGTTGCCGTTCGCCTTCCCGTTTACGTAGAGGGCCCGACTGCCTTCATCATCGAAAATCGTCGTGGAAGTGTTGGGTCCATCTGCGTGGAAGAGCACGAAGAGGCTGCCCTTGCGCGCCTCAACGAACGCGTCGTGGCCCAAGAGCGTCTCAGGTGTCTCGGCCCGCAGTTTGAATGCCCCCATCGAGAGCACCTGCGCGGGCCATGGAGGCAGCCAAACCATCGTGACGAAAACGGCGGCGAATGCCACCGTCGCAAAGACCCTCCCTCTCGATCCCGCCAGGCAGAAGGAAAGGAGGACAGCGGACAGAGCCACGGCCACAGTCGCTATGCGAAAGACGCTGTGCAGGTCCACCCAGAACAACAGAATGTATCCCCCAAGCAACGCGCCGAGCAGCGAGCCAAACGTGTTCCAGCTGTAGAGCCGTCCCGCCACTGCACCCCACTCCTCCGACTCTCGCCGGAGGTTGTGAAACAAAAGAGGCAGCAACGCGCCCGATAGACCGACGGGAACCACGAGAATCGCGAGCATGCAAAGAAACACGGCGACATGAAACGCAAAGAACGCGGTGTCCGTGTAAGTGAATGCTGTGCGAAGCACGTGCGCGGCGTAGTTCAATTGGGTCGCGAACACATACATCCCAATCAAGAGCACGGCTAAAATCCATTGGGAGACCGCGGCCGCAATCGGTGGAATGCGCTGGAATTGCGATACCGCCATGCTGCCCAGCGCGATCGAGAGGACGAATGCGGCAACGACGATGGAAAACGTGAAATGGGAGGCCCCTAGCGCCAGCGCACCCAGCCGATTCAAGACGACCTGGATCGACATCATCGCGAAACCTGAAAGGAGCGCCGCAGCAGCGAAGAGCCCGTAGCCCCGCATCGTTCGTTGGCGAAGAGGTTCCGACACCGATACGGGGAGTGGAGCCCGCTCGCTCAGTGCACCAAGCCCCACCAGGATCAGACCGGCGGCCAGATTCAGGCACCCCATACCTCTCACCGTGCCAACAAGCCCCAGCTGGGGGATGAAGTAGAACCCCGCCGCAAGGGCACCTGCGAACGCACCGCCCGCGTTGAGCCCGTAGACCCAGGCGTGGATTCGGGTGGACTCCTCGAGCTTTCGAGGCAGTCCCTGGGTCAGCATGGGGATGGTCGCGCCCATCAGGAAGGCCGGCGGCCCGATCAGCAGTGCGGTGAGCAGTACGTCGATAAAGAAGCTCAGCCCAGCACTGGACGTGAAGAGTCCCAGCGAGATCTGCTGAATGGCGGCGAACGTCCAGGGGAAAATCAGCGCGTAGACGCCGATCAGGAATTCGACGCCTCCGTAGAGAGAGAGCAAGGGGAGCGCCGCACCTCGCTGCTCTCCACGTTGCACCACGCGACGCGTCCAGATTCCGAAAACAGCGTAACCCAGCGCGAGCCCGCCGAGGAAGATACCGAGGACAGCAGCTGTAGACTCGCTATCGGAGCCCAGCAAAATCGCCACATACCGCTGCCAGACCACCTCATAGACGAGCCCCGCAAACCCCGTGACAAGGGTGAGGGCGAGCACCGAGACCCGAATCAAATCAACTCCTTCCGACAGACGCCAAACGGCTCAGCGGACCACGCCCGCGTGCTCTCGCCGGGGGGCTCCAGACGACAGGCGCGCGCCGAAATCGGCTCCGAGCTACTTCAGCACGGGATTTCTTCCGATCAACCTAACATGACGATGATAACAAATGTGAGTCATTGTGAGTGAGTAAAATCGGATCAAAGAAGGCAGCTCGAGAGATTCAGCCCATCCGAGACGCATGCCTCCGCGCCGCGATACCGAGCGATATCGAGCGATATCGAGCGAGACGAGCGATATCGAGCGAGACCAGCGATCATTACGAAGCCTCCAAGCAGCTTCAAAGCGACACCCACCCCGCGGCCAGAATTCCCACCACCAGGCTGGGAAGAACGCATAGAATACCTGTTCAACCGACCTTGCTGATTGCCCTGGGGTTCCACAATGAAGCGCTGGCTCTACCAAACTCGTACTTTCTGCGTCACCCGATTGACAACACCGCGCGTCGCAGCCATTGCATTCCTACTGTCGTGGACGCAACTATTCGCGCCGCCTCCCGCACACTCGCAGCAGCGGTACGTAGCCGGCGAAATCTTGGTGAAATACGCACCTGGAGTGAGCAAGAGCGAGGTGAGTGAGATCAATCGATCGCATGGAGTTCATGTATTAGAAGAAGTCCCCGAACTCGGTGTTTACCGGCTGTCGTTTCCAGACAACATGCCGGTCCATGCGAAGATCAATCGGTTATCCAACGACCCAAGGTTTGAATCCGCCGAACCCAATTACGTTGGCGAAGGCGGCGATTTCTTTCCGAGCGACCCTTCTTTTGACCGGCAGTGGCATCTACACAACGTAGGGAGATTCGGAGGCACAGAGGATGCCGACATCGATGCTGTGGAAGGTTGGCAGATCACGAGAGGAGATGGGTCGGTCACGGTTGCGGTTCTCGACAGCGGTATCGACTTCAGCCATCCCGAATTCTCGGGAAGACTTCTTCCCGGCTTCGACTTCGTCAATGAAGATCCCGATCCCGAAGCGGAGCATTCGCATGGTATTCTGGTCACCGGTTTACTCGCTGCAAATGTAGATAACGGCGTTGCGATTGCCGGTGTCGATCACTTCGCCCAGATTCTTCCGATCAAAGTTCTCAACGCCAACAATCAGGGCTCCGTGATGGATCTCACCCAAGGCCTCGTTTTCGCAGCGAATGAGGGAGCCGCTGTGATCAACATGAGCTTGATCGGATATGGCCAGAGCGGCGTCCTCGAGGATGGGTTGCAGTACGCTCGAGATTCCGGGGCGATTCTCATTGCCTGTGCGGGTAACGGTGGCATCGGCGATGCCGACGTTTCTGGCCCGGGAGTGTCACCTCTGACGATCTCCGTGGGCGCGTCCACCCTTAACGACGACAGGGCGAGCTTTTCGGGGACAGGCAGCGCGCTCGATGTGGTGGCGCCCGGTGACGGTGTGCTGACAGTGAGTTCCAACAATCCCACCGGGGCAAGCTGGTTCGGCGGTTGTTCGGCGGCGACACCGATCGTTTCGGGAATTGCGTCACTTCTTCTCTCTCTGGATCCCCTGTTAACACACGATCAGGTGCGCGCAATTCTGGCTCTGACCGCGGATGATCTCGTCGGTTCTCCGTCGGAGGACACTCCTGGGAGGGACGATTTCTTTGGAGACGGACGGGTAAACCTCAACGAGGCGCTCACCTTCGTGCCAGAGCCCACCGCTCCCCTCGCCGTCCCGGCAGGTATCGCACTGCTCGCGTTATTGGACCGAAGGCGAATCCGCATTCGCGCCCGAACTCGGTGAGCACGACCTCACAGATACCGCTGCTTCGGTGATTTTGCGCCACGATTTGGAACGAAATGAAGGTCTGGGGTACTCCGATTGTCGCCGTCGTTCTGCTTGGGGCTGAATCGCGCTACCTGCTTGCCTGCCCGCTTCCGCTCCTCTACTGACAATGCGCCAGAGTTCACTCCTCCTTCCGATAGGAGATCAAACAATCAAAACGCGACCGGACTGCGACGGAGCTGCGTCTCTTCGGCCCGCTCCCAGGCACAATTTGCCTCCAAAAAAGAGATCGGACCTCGGAGCGACTCGGAGTTGGGCCAGATCGACTCAGACGGAGGCTACTCTTCATAGTCCCCTTCGTGTTGCGGCAGATCATCTGAGATATGAACCCACGGCTGTTTGGTTGCCGTAAAAATGTGTGCTTGAGGAGAAATCCAGGCGGCGTCATCCAAGCTCCCTGCTTTGATGCATACGTGCTCCGGGTACCCCTCCATTTCGAAGACGATCGGACAGCCGCACGTCGTGCAGAACTTTCTGCTGACCTTTTTACCCGTATAGGCGGTTGAGTCATAGCTACTTAGCGGCCCATTGATCGTGACCGCGGCACGTGGAATCAAGAATTCGACTGAGAAAGGCCCTCCGGATTCTTTCTGGCAAGCTGTGCAATGACAAAAGAATGTCAACTCCGGTTCGCCATTGCCTACGTAACGCACCGCTCCACACGCGCAGCCGCCTTCAAAGGTAGTCGTCCTATCGATAGTCCTCCGTTGTTTGAACTTGCGCAGACAGCTTCGCTGGCAGATGTCATCCATGAGCGGTTGGGCGATCCAGCTACCCAACTCCATGAAGCACTCAGGATACCCACCGCGTGAGGGTTGGATCGAAAATTCCAGCTGCCTTTTCGTTATTCCCAACAGGAAACATGCTGTTGAGCATGGCTCAAATCTGCCCCTGCGGGGTCTCGGGTTGTCGAACCCAAGAAAGGCGTGAAGACTCCGCCGATCGGGCCCGTTAGACTCGCACTTCCATCAAGAGACCCGTGGAACCCGGGCTGGGTCCAACGCAGTCGGGGATCGTCGACTGACAGGCGATTCAAAGGAGAGGAGTCAACCGTGATACAGGGGCACTGCGAGTGTAAACGCGTTTCCTATCAAGCAGATTGTGAGATTACGGATCTTTCTCATTGCCATTGCTCACAGTGCAGGCGCCTGCACGGTGCGGCTTACGCAACTTTCGCGGGAATAGACGCTACTAAGTTTCGATATCGATCCGGTGAAGAAGAACTCAAGACATATGCTTCATCTCATGATCACAATCGTGTATTTTGTGGCAACTGCGGTTCAAACATTCTCGTCAGCGTCGAGGGATTCTCCGACTTTCTTTATCTGTGTCTGGGCGGCGTTGACGGAAACCCGAGCCTTCCAGAGGCGTACCATATTTTTGTAGGCTCAAAGGCGCCGTGGCATGAAATTACCGACGATCTTGTGCAATATGATGAGGCTGACACCGAATAGGTGAAGGATCGATCCAAGGAGAGGCCGAGGCTGTGACAGTCGATCGTGCTCGCTTGCAGGGCCCCGAAAGTACACCGCTGGAATCCAGATCCTGGTGGCTTCGTGAAGCCCTTGGCGCGGACCCCGGAACGCCGTGCCCGCCGTTGGAGGAGTCGCTACGCGCAGACGTTGCGATCGTCGGCGGGGGATATACGGGTCTATGGACCGCATTCCATCTCAAGAAAGCCGATCCCGGTGCAGACGTCGTTGTGCTGGAGGCCGATATCTGCGGCGGCGGTCCGAGTGGGCGAAACGGCGGCTTCATGTACGGGCTCTGGGAAGACTTCGAGGGGATGGTGGATCTCTTCGGAGTGCAGGGTGCGGTCCGGGTAGGCGAGGCCTCGGAGCGAGCGGTTGATCTTGCAGAAGAGATCTTTCGCGAGGCCGGTATCGACATCTGGTTCCAACGCTCCGGCCATCTCAATGTTTCCACGTCGTCTGTTTTCGATTCTGCGATTGATGATTATCGCCGCCTGAAGTCACTCGATGGTTTTCCGTCCAATATGTTTCAGCTGCTGTCTGCGGCTGAGGTTGCCGACCGCTGCCGGTCGCCGCAGTTCCGTTCCGGTGTCCTGCAGACGCGTGGCGCCACCGTGCAGCCGGCGCGACTCGTACGCGGGCTGCGCGCGCTGGTTCTCGATCTGGGTGTGCGCATCTTCGAAGGAACGCCGGTCGATGAGATCGAGGGCGGAACTCGCGTAAAGATCGTCACGCCTGGCGGTGAAGTCTCGGCCGAACAAGCCGTGTTCGCGATCAACGCCTGGTCGAACCAAATCCCACAATTTCGCCGCAGCATCATCCCACGTGCGAGTCATATCATCATGACAGAGCCCGCACCCGACCGACTACGAGAGATCGGGTGGACGGGCGGTGAAGGAATTGGCGATTTTCGCGCAACCGTCCACTACCTCCGCACAACACCCGACGGTCGGATCGCCTTTGGGGCCGGGACGGGGAGCTCCGCGCGCGGGGTCAACGACCGCATGTCGGATGATCCGTCGTGGTATCGTCTTCTTGAAGCCACCCTTCACAAGTGGTTCCCAGAGTTCCGCGACGTTCAAATCGATGCGGGATGGGGCGGGCCGATCGATCTCAGTGCCCATCACGTGCCCTTCTTCGGCTCCATGTGGGGTGGGAACGTCCACTACGGGATGGGCTTCACGGGCGGTGGCGTCGGACCGTGTGTGCTTGCCGGTCAGATCTTGTCTTCGCTGCTCCTCGGTAGGCAGGACGAGTTCTCGACCTTGCCACTCGTGGGGTACCGACCGAAGTCTTTTCCGCCCGAGCCCTTCTTCTCGATCGGTGCCAGGCTCACCCTCGAGGCAATCCTCCGCACCGATGACGCATGGGAAGACGGCAAGCCCGGCAACCCAGTGCTGAAGACGCTGGCTCGGCTGCCGCGGATGCT
>SMVA01054638.1_pt1 | contig 29337 bp, 22 predicted proteins | sample 2456451 | NCBI WGS metagenome assembly SMVA01 (sample SAMN11095933, study PRJNA526329) | marine sediment metagenome | biome: Marine sediment; feature: Surficial sediment; material: Deep marine sediment; isolation source: Hadal surficial sediment | place: Pacific Ocean | collected 2014-05 | depth... | reverse complement strand
CGCATCTTTTCGCCGCTCGCGAACGCTGGCATCGTGGTCGACGTGATCATCCAGAACCTGTCTCAGGACGGAACCACGGATGTGACCTTCACCGTGGGCCGCGCCGACTTCCGTCGCGCGGTCGAGATCACGAAGCGGGTAGGAAAAGAGATCGGTGCAGCCGACGTGGATGCCGATGACACGATCGCGAAGGTCTCGATCGTCGGGCTCGGCATGAAGGACCACGCCGGGGTCGCGAGCCGGATGTTCCAGGTGTTGGCGGAGGAGGGCATCAACATCCAGCTCATCTCCACCAGCGAGATCAAGGTCTCGGTCGTGATCGACGAGAGCCAGATCGAACCTGCAGTGACCGCCTTGCACGCCGCATTCGTGGAGTCGGGCGCCGCAGAGCCGCGAACCGAGGCCTGACCGGGTGGACGGGGCGAGGTGGAGCAGCGGAACCGCAGCCTTCGGTCTGGCGGCCCTGCTCTTCGTCCTGCCGCTGCTGCGGGCCGGTTCGGACCCCGACGAATCCGACTTCGATTGCGCAGACCCGTATGAGCTGGAGGCGGTCGCTGCGATTACCTCGGTGGTGGGTTGCGGGCGGGCAGACGGAGCACCGCTGCGCGGCCCGTCCCGTGTCCTGTTCGATCTCCCGCTGGATCCCAATACGGCCGCTGCGGCGACCCTTGAGGTCCTGCCGGGGATCGGACCGGTGCGGGCGGCGGCGATCGAGGCCGAGCGTTGTCGGCGGCCCTTCGAGAGCGTGGCAGAGCTGGAACGGGTTGCCGGGATCGGTCCGAAGACGCGGGCCAGGCTCGAACCCTTTCTGTCGATCGAGCGGCCGGCGCAAGCTCGCTGCGCGGTTCAGTAGACTTCGCGCGAGGTCGATCAGGGCATGGACGCCGCCCAGCGCGGCGCAGGCAGGGGGGGCCGGGTGGCCGACAACGTGCGCGACTGCTTGAGAGACGCCAGGAATTTCCTGGCCGACGGCATGTGGCGCTCGGAGTTCGAGCCCAAGACCTGGGCGAGCCGGGGCGTCCGTCTGCTCCAGTTCATCTCGATGGTGGGCGAGGGCTTCGTGCGCGATCAGCTGCTGCTGCGGGCCAGCGCGTTGAGCTTCTTCGCCGTCCTGGCGATCGTTCCCGTGCTGGCCATCGTGGGCTCGATCGCGACTGCGGTCGGTGTGACGGAAAACCTGGTCGGCATGTTCGTGGATCAGATCTCGGCGCGCTTTCCGGGTGCGGGCGAACAGCTGGGTGACCTCGTGCAGAACGCCGACATCGGCGGTCTGGGATCGCTCGGCGCCGTGGCGCTGTTTCTGACCACCATCTTCGGGATCAGCAACATCGAACGGTCCCTCAACCATATCTGGGGTGTGAAGCAGCAGCGGACCTGGGCGCGGAAGCTTCCCGACTACCTGGCCGTCCTGATCATTGCGCCGCTCTTGCTGGGAGCCGGGCTCTCGATGGCGACCACCATCAAGAGCCAATGGCTCGTGCAGAAGTTGCTCGAATACCCGGTCTTCGAGATTGCCTACTCGCTGGGGCTCAAGCAGCTTCCCACACTCGTGCTGGCCGGTGCGTTCACCTTCCTGTTCTGGTTCATGCCCAACACGACCGTGCGCCCCTTCGCCGCCTTCCTGGGTGGCGCCGTCACCGCCGTCTCCGTCAACGGCGCCCTGGGCCTGTACGTCAACATGAGCGTCGGTGTGGCGCGCGCCAACGCGCTGTATGGCGGCTTTGCACAGCTGCCCTTGTTCTTCGTGTGGATCTATTGCTTCTGGGCGATCGTCCTCTTCGGGGCCGAGGTTGCCTTCGCCTACCAGAACCTCGAGCTTTACCGCCGCGAGGTACGCGGCCGCAATCCGGACCCCGCCGAGCGAGAAGCCATCGGTCTGCGGATCGCCATCGAGATCGCGCGCGCCTTTCGGGACGGTGCCGCGCCCTGGACGGCCGATCGTCTCGCCGAGACGATGCGCGTCCCCGTCCGTGCCGTCCGAGACGTGATCCAGAACCTCCACGACCAACGGATTCTGGTGGTACTGGGCCAGGCCGAGCCCGAGGACGGCTATCAGCTTGGACGCCCGGCCGAAAGGATCGACGTCACCATGATCCTGGCGGCGGTTCGAGGCGTGCGAGAGCCCACCGCGGGCGACCCGCGGGTGCGCGGGGTCGTAGACCGAATCCTGGCGGAGCTGGGCGAGGGGGAGACCAAGGCGGCCCGGGGCCAGAGCCTGGCGGACGTACTTGCCGGAATGCCGACTTCCGCCGATCCTTCCTGATCGGAACAGCCCCTGATCGGAAGCAAGTCCTAATGCGCATCTATCTCGATCACAATGCCACGACCCCGGTGCGCCCGGAGGTGGCCGACGCCATGGACCGCGTGCTGCGCGACCTGCATGGCAATCCCTCGAGCACCCACTCCGAGGGCTCGGCCGCGCGCGAGGCGCTGGAGCTGGCCCGGTCCCGGGTGGCCTTGCTGCTGGGTACGCGACCGGACCGGGTGCTCTTTACGGCGGGCGCCACCGAAGCGAACAACACGGCCCTGTTGGGAGTGCTGCGGGGACGCGAGCAAGCTCCTGGCCACGTGGTCTCCACCCAGGTCGAGCATCCCTCAGTCGAGGCCGCGCTCCAGCTGCTCGAGTCCGCCGGCTGGCGGGTGACGCGACTCCCGGTGGATTCGGACGGTGTCGTGGCGCTGACGGCGCTGGCAGGCGCGCTGTGTGACGACACCGCGCTGGTGTCCGTCCTCTGGGCCAACAACGAGACCGGCGTCCTTCAAGATCTCGAGGCGTGGAGCGCAATCGTCCACGAGCACGGCGCACTGCTCCACGTGGACGCGACCCAGGGCGTCGGGAAGCTCCCGATCGATCTCGGCAGCCTGTCCGTCGACCTGCTGTCGCTCTCGGCCCACAAGTTCAATGGGCCGAAGGGCGTCGGCTGCCTGGTGGTGGATCCCGAGCTCGGCTTCGAGCCGATCCTGCACGGCGGTCCCCAGGAGAAAGGGCGTCGGGGCGGCACCGAGAATCTGGCCGGAATCGTCGGCCTGGGCGTGGCGTGCGATCTGGCCGACAAGGAGCTCGACCAGCGCGGCCAGCGATATTCGAGCCTTCGAGATCGCCTTTGGGACGGAATCCGCACCCGGATCGATGGCGTGAAGCGAAACGGATCGACCCGGGCCATGTTGCCGAACACCTTGAACGTGGAATTCGAGCACACCGCCGGCGAGGTCTTGCTCCAGGCTCTGGACTTGGAAGGGGTTGCCGCTTCGGCCGGCGCGGCCTGCCATTCTGGCTCGATCGAGCCGTCCCACGTGCTGACCGCGATGGGTCGCACGCCGGAGTCCGCACGCGGCTCGCTGCGCCTCAGCGTGGGCTTTGGCAACGACGAGCAGCAGATCGACTTCGTGCTCGACCGGTTGTGCGAGTTCGTGCCGCGGGTTCGCGAGGCGGAAGGCGCATGAGCGACGCAGCCCGACGCGAGCGAGTCGTGGTGGCCATGTCGGGCGGTGTCGATTCGTCGGTGGCGGCGGCCCTCACGGTCGAAGCCGGTCATGAGGCCATCGGCGTGACCCTGAATCTCGCGGGAGGTGCGTCGCGTTGCTGCTCGCTCGAGGATGCCGACGATGCACGCCGCGTAGCCGAGCGGCTCGGCATCCGCTTCTACGTGGCGAACTATCGGGAGCGCTTCGACACGGAGGTGAAACAGGCATTCGCCGACGCCTACCTCGCCGGTCGGACGCCCATCCCGTGCGTCACCTGCAACTCGCGCTTCAAGTTCGATTACCTGCTCGATCGGGCCAAGGTCTTCGGCGCTGCCACCGTCGTGTCTGGCCACTATGCGCGTGTCGATACCGACCCCATCTCGAGAAAGCGGCGCCTGCTGCGCGCCGCCGACCCGCAGAAGGACCAGACCTACTTCCTCTTCGAGCTGACCCAGCAGCAGCTTCAGGCCGTCCGGTTCCCGCTCGGCGACATGAAGAAGAGCGAGGTGCGCGCATACGCCCGCCGTCTCGGGCTCAGCACCGCAGAGAAGCCCGAGAGCCAGGAGATCTGCTTCGTTCCCGACGGCGACTATGCCGCAGCGGTCGAGCGCATTCGTCCCGACCGCTTGCCCGGGCCGGGTGAGATCCGCGACACCAGCGGGCGCAGACTGGGAACCCATGCGGGCATCCACCGCTTTACGGTCGGTCAGCGCCGAGGGCTGGGGGTCGGGGGCGGAGACAGGCGCTACGTGACCGAGATTGATGCCGATCGGAATCTCGTGATCGTAGGAGACCGGCAGGCGGTGATGGCGAAGGGCGCGCGCCTGGAACGCGTCAACTGGATCTCAGGAGAGACGCCCGACGCGCCGGTCCGTGCGACGGTGCGAATTCGCTACCGGCACGAAGGGGCGGCAGCCACGGTCGAGCCGGACGGGCAGGGGGGTGCTGTTGTCCGCTTCGACGAACCGGTATCGGCGGTCTCGCCCGGACAGGCCGCCGTCTTCGATGCGGGTGACGAGGTCCTGGGCGGGGGCTGGATCGTGGGGTCGATCCGGTGAGCGCCGACCTCGATGCGTTCGAGAGCGTGCTCGGATCTTCGTTCCAGGACCGCGAGTTGCTCGACCGGGCGCTGACCCACGCTTCTTTTGCGCAGGAGAACGACGGGGATCGGGGCAATGAGCGGCTGGAGTTCCTCGGCGACGCGGTGATCGATCTGGTGATTGCCCGCCTGCTCTACGACGACCACCCCGACTGGAACGAGGGCGACCTGACGCGCGCCCGGGCGGCGCTGGTGAACCGCGGAGCGTTGGCCGAGTGTGCAAGGCGCATCGACCTCGGTCGACACCTGCGATTGGGACGGACGGAACGGCTCTCCGCCGGTGAAGGCAAGGACAGAATCCTGGCGGATGGCTTCGAGGCGGTGCTGGGCGCGCTCTATCTCGACGGTGGTGTCGACGCCGTGGAGCTGGTGGTGCGAAACCTCTTCGGTGAGATCATCCATCGCGGGCCGAGCCCGGATCCCAAGACCGAGTTCCAGGAATGGGCCCATCGCCAGTTCAAGCTGACGCCCAGCTACCACACGTCCCGCGATTCGGGCACCGACGACGATGAGGAACGCTTCACGGTCGAGGTGCGGGTCGAGGGCGAGGTCTGGGGATCCGGGGTCGGTCGCTCAAAGCGCCTGGCCGAACGCGGCGCAGCCAAAGCAGCGCTGCTCCGCAGTGTGCGGGCCGATGTCTGACGACCCGCAGTCGAAGCGCGAGGGAAAGGTCCATCGCGCCGGTCTGGTGGCGATCCTGGGCCGGCCGAACGCGGGCAAGTCAACGCTCCTGAACGAGCTCTTGGGCGAGAAGCTCGCCATCGTCACGGCCAAGCCCCAGACGACGCGCAGCCGCATCCTGGGAATCCTGACCCTGGAAGATGCCCAGCTGCTGCTGCTCGATACGCCCGGCATGCACAGCGGTGGGAAGGCTCTCAATCTTGCACTGAACGATCTGGTGGACGAGGCGGCGGCCGACTGCGACGTCGCCGTGCTGCTCGTCGACCTGAAGACAGGCTGGGGCGACGATCACGCCGAGCTGCTGAAAACGCTGCTGAAGCGCCGGACCCCGGTGCTGCTGGTGGGGAACAAGGCGGATCTTCCCGGTGCCGTGAACGCCGCCTGGCCCCCGGCCGGCGCCGATGCCGCCCGCGAGGTTTTCCAGATTTCGGCTCGCACGGGCGAGGGCGTCGGGCGGCTGTTGGCCACCCTGGCGCAGATTCTGCCTGAGGCCCCGGCTCTCTATCCCGCGAACCAGATCAGCGACCGCCCGATGCGTTTCCTGGCTGCCGAGCTCGTGCGCGAGGCCGCCATAGACGAGCTCGCCCAGGAGATCCCGTACTCGCTGGCCGTCGAGGTGGTGGAGTACAAGGAAGACCGACCGGGACTGACCCGGATCCGTGCAGACCTGCTGGTGGAGCGCGCCACCCAGAAGCAGATCGTGATCGGGACGGGCGGCGCGGTCATCAAGAAGATCGGAATCCGGGCCCGCCGGGAGATCGAGAAGCGAGTCGATCAGCAGGTTTATCTGGACCTCTGGGTGAAGGTTGAGCCCAAGTGGTCGAAACGGCCCAAGCGGCTGAAATCGCTCGGATACTCCTGACGCCGGATCAGGCACTGGCGGATTGACGCACCGGTTCAGGCTGGGGTAGGGTGCCCAGATTCCGCATGCGGTTGCCGCCCGCTTGGTTCGTGATGCAACCCGCGGGGACGAGGACACGTTCTCCGTCGGCCGGGTGGTGGTAGCTGCGCAAGCTGACCGCCAAGCCGCTGGACTCGAAGAGGAAATGAATGCCCCCCAGTAGCAACCGCCTCAGCCCCAAGCAGGCGCGCGAACTCCTTGCCAGCCGTTCGATCGAGAAGGTCGTTGTGCTCGGCGCCAACGGGACGATGGGCTTCGGCAGCGCCGCCCTGTTCACCCAGGCGGTTCCCCAGGTCACGTTCCTGGCTCGGACCAAGGCCAAGGCCGAGGCAGGGCTCGGCGCGGCCGTCAAGCAGGTCCGCTCGCCCACGGTCGCCTCGCGCGCCGAGGTCGGCGATTACGAACACGATCTCGAAGCCGCCGTGGCCGAGGCGGATCTGGTCTTCGAGGCCCTGACCGAGGACTTCGACATCAAGCAGGAGATCTTCGATCGCGTCGAGAAGGCGCGCCGGGACGACGGCATCATCGCCACGGTCACTTCGGGCCTCAGCATCAACCGGCTGTGCGAAGGTCGCAGCGACTCGTTCCGCAAGAATTTCCTGGGCCTCCACTTCTTCAACCCGCCGAACGTGATCGTCGGAACCGAGTTGATCGCCGGCTCCGACACGGATCCCGGCCTCGTCGATTTCATCGACGTCTTCTGCCGTGTCCGTCTCGGGCGCGAGATGATCCGCACCGCCGACACGCCTGCCTTTGCCGGCAATCGCGTTGGCTTCAAGGTCCTGAACGAGGCGGCCCAGCTGGCGGAGCAGCTCGGGCCGGTGTTGGTGGATCGCTTGATCGGCCCGTATACAGGACGCGCCCTGACACCGCTGGCGACCATCGACCTGGTGGGATGGGACATCCACCGTGCGATCGTCGACAACGTCCATGAGAACACCAACGACGAAGCCCACGAGAGCAACAGGCTGCCCGATTACATGGACAAGCTGATGGAGCGTGGGGTGCTCGGCAACAAGACCGGTCGCGGCTTCTTCTGGAAAGACGACGACAAGGTCGTTCACGCCCTGGATCCCGTCAGCGGCAACTACAAGCCCCAGGCCGAGGTGAAGCTTCCCAACCTCGATTACATCGACCGGGTGGCGGCACTTCACCGCGACGCCCGCTATGCGGAGGCCATGCAGATCTTCCTCGCCGCCGAAGGCGATGAGGCCGACATCGCCCGCAAGGTCATCGCGGGCTACATCAGCTACGCGTTCCATCGCGTGGGAGAGGTGACCGAGGCGATCGACGGCATCGATCGTATCATGGGCATGGGCTTCAATTGGGCGCCGCCTGGCGTGCTGGTCGACACGATCGGCGCGGCCGCCACGGTCGACATGATCGACCAGGCCGGACTCCCGGTTCCCGAGAACCTGGCCGAGGCCGCTCGCACGGGCGAGCCCAACGTTTTTTTCGACAACTCCCACATCAACGTGGGACGCTTTTTTGTCGCAGGCTGAGCCCCAGCGCGCGATTCAGACCCGGGAGGATTCCATGGCTGCTGGCTCCGACGTCTACGTTCTCGGCGGGTACATGACGGATTTCGCCCGCAATTGGACCAAGGAGAACAAGCACTTCTCGGCGCTGATGCGCGAGTCGGTGCTGGGTGCACTCGAGAAGTGCGACATCGCACCGGAAGAGATCGAGTCGGCCCACGTTGGCAACTTCGCTGCCGAACTCTACTGCATGCAGGGGCACCTGGGCGCCTTCTTTACCGAAGCGCACCCGGCCTTCAGCGGGCTCCCGACCGCACGCCACGAGGCGGCCTGTGCTTCGGGCAGCATCGCGATCCTGATGGCGTCGGCCGAGATCGAGGCGGGTCGTTACGACCTCCAGGCCGTCGTTGGTATCGAGCAGATGAAGACGGTTTCGGCTGCCGAGGGCGGCGCCTTCCTGGGCACGGCCGCCTGGTACGAACAGGAGGCTGAGGGGATCGAGTTTCCGTTCCCCAAGCTCTTCGGAAAGCTCGGTGACGAGTACGACAAGCGCTACGGCCTCAAGGACGAGTACCTCGCCGAGATCAGCAAGATCAACTACGCGAACGCCAAGCTCAACCCGAACGCCCAGACGCGCACCTGGTACATGAACAAGGAACACGCGCTCTGCCGCACGGACGACAACCCGTCCGTGGGCGGTCGCATCCGCATCTCGGACTGCTCCCAGGTCACCGATGGCGCGGTCACCGTGTTTCTGGCCTCTCGGGAATATGCCGCGAAGTACGCCAAGGGGATGGGCAAGAAGCTCGCGGACATCCCGCGCATCAAGGGCTGGGGCCACAACACGGCGCGCCTGAAGTTCGACGACAAGGTCGCCGAGAGCCATGACTGTGAATACGTGCTGCCCCACGTGCGCAGCACTCTCACCAGTGCCTGGAAGCGAGCCGGTGTGTCCGGCCCCGAGGACATCGACGTGATCGAAACCCACGACTGCTTCACCACGTCCGAATACATGGCGATCGACCACTTCGGCATCACCAAGCCCGGCGAGAGTTGGAAGGCGGTCGAACAGGGCTGGCTCGAGATCGACGGCAAGCACCCCATCAACCCCAGCGGCGGGCTGATCGGTGCGGGTCACCCGGTCGGAGCCACGGGCGTTCGTCAGCTCCTGGATTGCTACAAGCAGGTGGTCGGTGAGGCGGGCGACTTCCAGGTCGAAGGCGCCAAGAACGCCCAGACACTCAACATCGGCGGCACCGGTACCACGAGCTGCAGCTTCGTGGTCGGCTGCTAGCAGACCGCAGAACCGCGGGGACGTTCTTGAATATTCAACTCGCTCCAGTCCGAGTTCTCCCGAGAGTCAGAACGAGTTGAATATTCAAGAACGTCCCCGTCTTGATTTGGGAACGGTTGGTTGAGGCGATGCCCGAGGTCCTCGTCTACGAAGTCGGGCCGCGGGATGGTCTCCAGAACGAGCCCGACACGATTTCGACCGAGTTGAAGCTCGAGCTGGTGACGCGTCTCGCTACGGTCGGCCTGCGCCGAATCGAGATCGCGTCCTTCGTCTCGCCCAAGTGGATTCCGCAGCTGGCCGACGGCGAGGCGCTGGTGGGTCTGGTTCCGGATCTACCGGACGTGATCTACAGCGCGCTGGTGCCCAACGAGAAGGGCTATGAGCGCTTTCGCAACGCCGGGGGAGCTCACGTGGCTGTGGTGTTCTTGTCGGCCAGCGAGACCCACAACCGCAAGAACCTGAACTGCAGCGTCACCGAACAACTCGAGCGTCTGCGACCGGTGATGGAGCGCGCAAAGAACGATGGCGTTCCCGTGCGGGCCGTCATTTCGACCGTCTGCGGCTGCCCCTACGAGGGTGACGTGGACCCCGGTGCCGTCGTGTCCCTGAGCCGCAAGCTTTTCCAACTGGGGGCCAGCGAAGTCTCGCTCGGGGACACGATCGGTGTCGGCCGGCCCGAGCAGGTCCGGAAACTGGTCGGGGCTGTTTCGGGCGAGGTTCCCCTGGAGAAGATCGCCCTGCATCTCCACGACACCTACGGGCGAGCGCTCGCCAACGTCCAGGCGGGCTACGAAGCCGGGGTGCGGACCTTCGACGCGTCGCTTGGCGGACTCGGCGGTTGTCCCTACGCGCCTGGCGCAGCCGGGAACGTGGCGACTGAGGACGTGGTGGATCTCTTCGAAGGAGCCGGGATCTCCACCGGAGTCGATCTCGATCGGCTGGTGGATATCACCGGCTGGCTCGAATCGGACGTACTCGAGCGTCGTCTGCCGGGTCGTGTGTATCGTGCCGTCCGTGGCCGCCGCCGAAGCGGCGGCGGCTAGCAGTTTGCCGCAGCGGCGAACTGCGGGCGCGGGTGTCGAAGTCAACGGGTTGCTCGAGAGGAGCAGAACATGAAGCGCGGCAAGGACGTCGAAGCGAAGCTCCGGAAGATCCAGGCCGGCGGCGACGCCAAGTACCACGAGAAGGCCCGCGAGCAGGGCAAGCTCTTCTGTCGCGATCGGATCGCGCGGCTGCTGGATGAGGGATCCTTTCTCGAGGATGCGGCCCTGGCCAACAGCCTGGCGGGCAATCTTCCCGCCGACGGCGTCGTGACAGGAACCGGCCGCATCGATGGCCGTGGCGTCTGCGTGATGGCCAACGACTCCACCGTGAAGGCGGGCTCCTGGGGTGCCCGCACGGTCGAGAAGATCCTGCGCATCCAGAAACAGGCCGAACGGCTCCAGGTTCCCCTCGTCTACATGGTCGACTCGGCGGGCGCACGGATCACCGACCAGATCCAGATGTTTCCCGGACGCCGAGGCGCCGGTCTGATCTTCCACAACCAGGTGCGGATGTCGGGCATGCTGCCCCAGCTGTGCCTGCTCTTCGGGCCCTCCGCGGCTGGGGGCGCCTATATTCCCGCGTTCTGCGACGTGGTGTTCATGGTTGAGGGCAACGCCAGCATGTATCTGGGCTCGCCGCGCATGGCCGAGATGGTGATCGGCCAGACGACGACGCTCGAGGAGATGGGGGGCGCCAAGATGCACTGCTCGGTCTCGGGCTGCGGCGACCTGCTGGCAAAGTCCGAACCCGAGGCGATTGAAGCCGCTCGGACCTACCTCTCGTACTTCCCCCAGAACTGCGAAGGGGAGCTGCCGCTGGTCGACCCTGTGCCGCCCGCGGCCAGCTGTGACGATCTCGAGGAGCTGATCCCTGAACAGGAGAACAAGCTCTTCGATGTCCGAAAGGTCATCGAGCGCATCGTCGACGCGGACTCCTTCTTCCAGATCAAACGGCTCTTTGCCGGCGAGATCCTGACCGGACTCGCCCGGATCGACGGCCGGCCGATTGGCATCGTCGCCAACCAGCCCAAGGTGAAGGGTGGGGTGCTGTTCGTGGATTCGGCCGACAAGGCGGCGCGCTTCATCTGGCTGTGTGACGCCTATGGCCTTCCGCTGGTTTTCTTGGCCGACGTGCCGGGCTTCATGATCGGAAAGCAGGTCGAGCGCGAAGGGATCATCCGCGCCGGAGCCAAGATGATCATGGCTGTGTCGTCCGCGACCGTGCCGCGGATCAGCGTGATCCTGCGCAAGGCCTATGGGGCCGGCCTATACGCCATGAGTGGGCCGGGCTTCGAGCCCGAAGCAACCTTGGCCCTGCCCAGCGCCATGATCGCGGTGATGGGCCCCGAAGCGGCCGTCAACGCCGTCTTCTACAACAAGCTGCAGGGGCTTTCAGATGAGGACCGGGCGGTCGAAGAGGAAAGATTGCGCAACGAGTTTCGCGAGGACATCGACATCGAGCGACTCGCCAGCGAATTGATCGTCGACGCTGTCGTTCCGCCGCCCCGGCTGCGGGACGAGATCGCGGCGCGGCTGCGTGCGGCGCTGGGCCGCCGGGACACGATGCCCCGCAAGCGACACAGCGTCACGCCGATGTAGCTGCGGAGAAACCGATTACCATGAGTTCGTCCCAGGTCCTGATCACCGGCGGAGCCGGCTTCATCGGCTCCCATGTCAGCGAGCGCTTTGCGCGCGCGGGCTGGCGCGTTCGCGTGCTCGATGATCTCTCCAGCGGTTTCCGCCACAACCTCGGCGAGGACTGGGAGTTCGTCGAAGCCAACATCATCGACGCGGCCGCCGTCCGCGCTGCGATCGCGGGCTGCGACGCCGTAGTGCACCTTGCGGCTTTCATCTCGGTGCCCGAGAGCTTCGAACGCCACGAGACCTGCTTTCGCACCAACGTCGATGGGACCTACAACATTCTACGGGCCTGCGTGACCCACGGCGTCGGCAAGCTGGTGTTCGCCAGCTCGTCGGCCGTCTATCCGAAGGCGCCGGGCCAGGCCAATTTGGAGACCGATTGCCCCGGCCCGGTGAGCCCCTACGGAATCTCGAAGCTCGAGGGCGAACACCTGCTCGGCATCTTCCGCGGAGACCACGGACTTGCGTCCTGTGCGCTGCGCTTGTTCAACGTCTATGGACCGCGCCAGCGCGCGGACTCGGCCTATGCGGCGGCGGTTCCGATCTTCATGGAGCGCGGCCTCAAGGGCGAGCCGCTCACGATCTTCGGCGATGGCCACCAGACCCGCGACTTCGTCTTCGTCGGCGACGTGGCCGACGCCGTCTTCCGGGCGACAGAGTCGGAGCAGAGTGGGCTCTTCAACGTGGGAACCGCCCACGAAACCCAGCTGATCGAGCTGGCAGACACCATCGTCCAGGTCACCGGCGGGGTCGAAGAGCACGACTTCCAGCCGCCGCGCGCCGGTGACGCCCGCGCCACCTGTGCCGATACCCACGCGATCCGTGAGGCCCTGGGCTGGACTCCGGCCTACACGCTGGAACAGGGACTGGCCGCAACCCTCGACTGGTACAGGGAAAAGCGCACGATCCGCTGAGGGGTTGGCCCGCACCGCCGGGATTTCTTCTTCACCTGGATGGTGACGGTGGTTCGACGCAACTTCATGTTATGCTTGATGTGCGGGTGCGGGCCCAGATAGGGGGAAGCCGATGCGGAAGCTCTTGCCGCTCTTCGTGTTCGTGTTCGGGATGGGTGTCGCAGCGCCCGCCTCGTCGCAGCAGGAATGCTGCGCTCTCGATGGCACCGGTGATGGAATCGTCGACGAGAACGACTGGGGCATCTGCGCCGCCTGTATTGAATGCCCGTGCCATCCGGCCTGGGACCTCTCGGGCGATGGTCTCGTGTCAGCCGCCGACTTCGTGCTCGTGGGCGCCTGCGCGGGTCCCCTTCCTCCCATCTGCAGCGCCTCGGGGGAGGAAGCCAGCGTGCCCTCCCTGGGCCCAGCGGGCCGAGCCATCGGCTTTGGCTTGCTGGCCGTGACCGGGGCGTTGGCGGTTCTTTGGCGCTTCCGGAGTGATCGGTCCTAGTCGGCGTGCGGCGGCCTCCGCCAAGCCCAGAGCCAGGCGAATGCCACGAACAAGACGGTCGCCAGGCTGATCCACGTGAAGATCTGGTCGTAGACCCGGAACTGGGCGACCAGCACCCATCCGAGCCCCGACAAGCAGACGATGCCCAGGCCGATCGGTGGAAAACGCGTCCAGAGCAGCGCGAAGACGGCCAGGCTGGTGGCGTAGTAACTGGTGAGCTCTCCCAGGATCGGGATCAGGCCGGCCGCCAGCACGGTCGCGACCCACAGGGGCTGGCCGCGCACCGCGACTGCGAGCAGTGCGAAGCATCCGACGACGATGGCGGCATAGACGCCGCGTCGTTGCTCGAAGGCCTGCCGGCGGGCCTGCTTCCAGGGCCCGTACGGATCCGGGTGTTCGCTGCTCTTCGAAATCCGGGCAGGCTGTCTGGCGTCGTAGGAGAGCAGGGTGCGCAGTCCGACGTGGTTGCGCATGGGGGTCTCCGACTGCACGCGGGTGTTCTCGAGGAAGGCGCTCCAGCTTTCGAATCCCCCGGTCGAGATCGCGGCCGCCGGGAGCAAGAGTGCCGCGGCCAGCAGGCCCCCCAGTGCGAGGCTGCGCAGCTCGGGAGCGAGCACCCAACGTCGCTGTCGCCAGCTCTCGCCCAGCAGCTGAAGGGCGGGGCCGGCGAACAGCACGGCGGGGTAGATCCGGGTGAGCGACGCAAAGCCCAGCAGGAAGCCAGCCGCGAAGCCGTGTTTGCGACGCAGCAAGGCGAGCCCGGCCAGCAGCGCCACCAGGTCGATCTGGCGCAGGAAGCTTCCACCGACCCAGCCGTACTGGTTTGGGTAGTTGGTGCCCCAGTAGAGCAGTCCCACGCACAGAACGCGCCAGCCGAACGCCCAGGTCACCGTCCCCCAGGCCAGCATCAGGAGCACGGGGTCCAGCAGCCGCAACAGCAGGACCCGGCTCGTCGTGGCGGGCCCGCTATTCGCGAGATGCCCCCCGATCAGCAGCCAGACCGGGGTGCCGTTGTAGCCGTGGTCGACCTGGATGCCGTGCCAGCGCTGCTTCGAGAGTTGACTCCGGAACCAGCCCACGTCCAACTTGAAGGCCCGCCAGCGCGCGTCACTGAAGTGGTCCTTGCAACGCTCCGGGTGGGAGAGGGCGTGGGCGGCGCGCTCGACCTGGTTGGTTTCGAGGTTTCGGAGATGGCGGCGGGCGACGTCGTTTCGCCTGCCGGATTCGGCATCGGCGATGGCGGTGCAGACATAGAGACGGGTATGGCCGAGCTCGGGATAGTACTTCCCGCCCAGGTAGTAGTGATAGGTATCCGAGGGGTGCCCGAACATCGGGTAGTGGAACTGGAACAGGTTCCAGTAGCCGGCGGCGGCCAACAGGCCGAGCGTCGCGAGTCCAATGTCGAAGCCCCGGGGCAGCCAGCTGGGGCCCCGCCCACGTCCGATAAGCATCTGGCGACCGAGGAGCAGGGCGGCCCCGAGCAGGGCGGTCGCCGCCCGCACCGCATCCACCTGCCCGCGGTCGAGGAGCGGAGCGGCGGCCCAGACCGCCAGCCCGCCAAATGTGAGCCAGCCGAGAGAAGCCATCGCGGCGGCATCGTACACCGGGATCTGCTGGCGACCCCTCTGGGGCGGCCACGGCGACCTGCTTGGCCCTCTGGATCGCCTGTGCTAGCCAGTTAACGTGAGCTGGCAAACACCGTCCGCCGAAAGACTGCAATCGATCTCCGAAGTACGTGTATCGACTGGCCTTTCAGCCCGTACGATCCGTTATTACGAAGAGCTCGGCATGCTGCCCGGTGTTCGCCGCCGGGCCGGTGGGCGCAGGGTCTATGGCCCGGACGAGATCGAACGCATCCGCTTCATCCAAAGGCTCAAGGCCCTGGGGCTGTGCCTGGCCGAGATCAAGGAGCTGAACGCGGTCTACGGAATTGGCGGATCGACCCAGGCCATGCTCCAACGTCTCGACGACCTGCTGGATCGCCATCTGGGCGAACTCGATGCCCGCATTCGCGAGCTCGGCAGCCTTCGCGACGACATCGGGAAGTACCAGGACCACGTGCGGACCCGCATCGAGGGCCTGGATGGCGCCGGCAGCGGAGACCGGACGTGAGTCAAGCCGCCGGCGTGACCGCGCTGCCGAACGCCCGCCGCATCCGGGTGGTGACGGCGGCCTCGCTGTTCGATGGCCACGATGCCGCCATCAACATCATGCGACGGCTGCTCCAGTCGCAGGGCGCCGAGGTGATCCATCTCGGCCACGACCGGTCGGTCAAGGAGATCGTGGATGCCGCCGTGCAGGAAGATGCCGACGCCGTCGCGATCTCGTCGTACCAGGGAGGCCACCTGGAGTTCTTCGGCTACTTGGTCGAGCAGCTGCGCGAGCGCGGCGCGGGTCGGGTTCGGGTGTATGGAGGGGGTGGCGGGACCATCACGGCCGAGGAGGCCGAGCAGCTCGAGGCGGCCGGCGTGGCCCGGATCTTCCGGCCTCAAGACGCTCTCGAACTCGGGCTGGAAGGCATGATCGAGCAGATCCTGCGGGAGTGCGCGGCAGAGCCGCTGCCCGAACTTCAGGATTCACTTGAACGTTTGTCGCCCGACGATCCGCTCGCGGTGAGCCGCGCGATCAGTTGGCTCGAGCGTCACTCGCACGATCCGCACGGCGAATCCGCGGAACTCGCCGAGCTGCGCGGCAGGCTGGCCGGACGCCGCAGGCGTGCCCGCGCGCCCGTGATCGGATTCACCGGGACCGGCGGTGCCGGAAAGTCGAGTGTCGTGGACGAGCTGGTGCGTCGCTTCCACAGCGAGTTTCCCGAGCGGCGCATCGGACTGCTGCTGGTCGATCCCAGCCGGCGGCGCTCAGGTGGCGCCCTGCTGGGCGACCGGATCCGCATGAACGCCGTGGCGGGCGCCGGCATCTTTGCCCGTTCCCTGGCGACCCGGCAGGCCCATCGGGCGCTGTCGCGGGCCATCGCCGATGCGGTCTTGGTTCTGCAGGCGGCCGACTTCGATCTGATCCTGGTGGAAACCGCGGGCATCGGCCAGAGCGACTCGGAGATCGTCGACCAGGTCGACCATTCGCTCTACGTGATGACGCCCGAGTACGGTGCGCCGTCACAGCTCGAGAAGATCGACATGCTCGATCTGGCCGACGCCGTGGTCCTCAACAAAGCGGACCGCCACGGCGCCGAGGACGCCTTGCGTGACGTTCGCAAGCAGTGGAAGCGCAACCGTCTGCGCTTCGATCTGCCCGACGCCGAAGTTCCGGTCTTTCCGACCGTGGCGAGTCGTTGGAACGATCCGGGCGTCGATCGCCTCTATCAGGCGCTGCGTGACCGCGTGTTCGGAGACAGCGATGAGATCCGGGGCAAGGACGTGGCCGTCAGCGAGGGGAAGCCGCTGCTGCCCGCCTCGCGTGGTCGCTACCTGGCCGAGATCGCTGAGACCGTGCGCGCCTGGCACGCCGAGACCCGCCAGCAGCAGCAGCGGGCGTCCGACGCTTGGAGTCTCGACCGCTCGATCCGGATGCTGGCAGACGCTGCGGATGCGTCCGTCACTTCGGCACGACAGATCCTGGCAGCACGTCGCGACGCTGCCATGTCTGCCATCGACCCCGAGCTGCGCCAGCAACTCGAGAGCTGGGACGAGACCCGCGAGCGCTACGCGGCCGAGCAGCAGGAGTATCACGTCCGGGGTCGACCGATCCGGGTCGACAATCGGGTGTTGACGCTCTCCCAGACCTCACTCCCCAAGGTCGCGTTGCCTCGCAACCGCGAGTGGGGTGAGCTCGTTCGCTACTTCCGGGGCGAGAACCTGCCCGGCCACTTCCCGTTCACGGCCGGCGTCTTCCCGTTTCGCCGCGAGCAGGAAGACCCGGCGCGCATGTTCGCGGGCGAAGGGACCCCCGAGCGGACCAACCGGCGCTTTCATCTGATCTGCCGGGGCCAGCCGACCGCGCGGCTGTCGACAGCCTTCGATTCGGTCACTCTGTACGGCCGCAACCCCGACCCCCGATCCGACATCTACGGCAAGGTCGGAAACTCGGGCGTGTCGGTCTGCAGCCTCGACGACGCCAAGAAGCTCTACTCGGGCTTCGATCTGTCCGCCCCGAAGACGTCGGTTTCGATGACGATCAACGGGCCTGCACCCATCATCCTCGCGTTCTACCTGAATGCTGCGATCGACCAGGGCGTGGAGAAGCACCTGCGCGAGACCGGTCGGCTCGAGCCGCTGCGCCGGCAGCTGTCCGGCCGGGACCTGCCGCACTACGCCGGTGAGCTTCCGCCCGGCCACGATGGCCTCGGTCTCGCGCTGTTGGGTGTCTCGGGCGACGCGGTGGTCGACGCCGAGACCTATGGGCGCATCCGAGCCGACGTGCTGCGCAACGTTCGAGGAACCGTCCAGGCCGACATCCTCAAGGAGGATCAGGCCCAGAACACGTGCATCTTCTCGATCGAGTTCGCGCTGGCAGCGATGGCCGACGTCCAGGCGTGGTTCATCGAGAACGAGGTCCGGAATTTCTACTCGGTCTCGATCTCGGGCTACCACATCGCCGAGGCCGGAGCGAACCCGATCACCCAGCTTGCCTTCACGCTGGCCAACGGCTTCACGTATTGCGAGTACTACCTGGCCCGTGGCATGGCGATCGACGACTTCGTTCCGAGCTTCTCGTTCTTCTTCAGCAACGGTCTCGATGCCGAGTACAGCGTGATTGGCCGGGTGGCCCGGCGCATCTGGGCGCTGGCGCTTCGCGAGCGCTATGGCGCTTCCGAACGCAGCCAGAAGCTCAAGTATCACATTCAGACTTCGGGTCGATCTCTCCACGCCCAGGAGATGTCCTTCAACGACATCCGCACCACGCTCCAGGCGCTGACCGCCATCGAGGACGCCTGCAACAGCCTCCACACCAACGCCTACGACGAGGCGGTCACGACGCCGACCGAGGCATCCGTTCGGCGGGCCCTGGCGATTCAGCTGATCATCAACCGGGAGCTGGGCCTGTCCCAGAACCAGAACCCACTTCAGGGTGCCTACGTGATCGAGGAGTTGACCGATCGGGTGGAGCAAGCCGTGCTCGAGGAGTTCGAGCGTCTCTCCAGCCGGGGTGGCGTGCTAGGTGCCATGGAGACCCTGTATCAACGCGGCAAGATTCAGCAGGAGAACCTCCTCTACGAGAGCCTCAAACACTCGGGCGGGCTTCCCATCGTGGGCGTCAACACCTTTCAAAACCCGGAGCCCCAGGCCGAGCCCGATCCGACCCAGCTGATGCGGTCCAGCGAGGTCGAGAAGCGCCAGCAGGTCGAAAACCTGGCCCACTTCCAGGCCCGCCACGCCGAGGCGGCCGGTCCCGCACTGGCCACACTCCAGGACACAGTCCGTTCGGCAGGCAACCTCTTTGCGGCTCTCATGGAGACGGTGAAGGTTGCCAGCCTGGGAGAGATCTCCGAGGCGCTCTTCGAGGTCGGCGGACGTTACCGCCGTTCGATGTAGTAGGAGCAAGAGCGCGAAACGGCTATCGTTTTCGAACCCCTCGTAGGCCGGGGCGCCCAGCGCCAGCGGGGCTCCAGGCAAGTGAATACGGAGACGCCGATGACCCTGGACCCCAAGCAGCAGGCCGATCGGGCGCGCTGGAACGAGCTGGCCAAGCAGGAACTCGGGGACAGGACGCCCGAAGACCTCAATTGGACGACGGCCGATGGCATCCAGGGGAAGGCCCTCTACACGGCGGCCGATCTCGAGGGCCTCGACTGGACCGACACGCTCCCCGGCACGGCACCCTTTCTGCGGGGTCCGCGCGCCACCATGTACGCGAACCGTCCCTGGACGGTGCGCCAATACGCGGGCTTTTCGACTGCCGAGGAATCCAACGCCTTCTACCGCCGCAACCTGGCGGCCGGTCAGCAGGGACTCTCGGTCGCCTTCGATCTGGCGACCCACCGCGGCTACGACTCGGACCACCCGCGCGTCAGTGGCGATGTGGGCAAGGCCGGCGTCGCCATCGGCTCGGTCGAGGACATGAAGATCCTGTTCGACGGGATTCCGCTCGATCAGGTCACGGTCTCCATGACCATGAACGGCGCCGTGCTGCCGGTGATGGCGTGCTTCATCGTGGCCGGCGAAGAGCAGGGCGTGCCCGCCGAGAAGCTCGCCGGGACCATCCAGAACGACGTCTTGAAGGAGTTCATGGTCCGCAACACGTACATCTATCCGCCCGAGCCCAGCATGCGGATCGTGGCCGACATCATCGAGTTCTCGACCGAGAACATGCCGAAATTCAACTCGATCTCGATCAGCGGCTACCACATGCAGGAGGCCGGAGCGACGACCGTGATCGAGCTGGCCTTCACGCTGGCGGATGGTCTCGAGTACGTGCGGGCCGCCCTCTCCAAGGGGCTCTCGGTCGACAAGTTCGCCCCGCGGCTCTCGTTCTTCTGGGCGATTGGCATGAACTTCTACCTCGAGATCGCCAAGCTGCGCGCGGCCCGCCTCCTGTGGTGGGAGCTGATGCAGCAGTTCGAGCCGAAGGACCCGCGTTCTTCCATGCTGCGCACCCACAGTCAGACCTCGGGAGCGAGCCTCACCGAGCAGGATCCGATCAACAACGTGATCCGCACGACGATCGAGGCGATGGCTGCCGTCTTCGGTGGAACCCAGTCGTTGCACACGAACGCCTACGATGAGGCTCTTGGCCTCCCCACCGACAATACGGCGCGGATCGCCCGGAACACGCAGCTCATCCTGCAGGAGGAGACCGGCATTCCGCGGGTGATCGACCCCTGGGGTGGCTCGTACTTCATGGAATCGCTCACCCAGAGCGTGGCCGAGGAGGCCCGCAAGCTGATCGCCGAGGTCGAGCAGCTTGGCGGCATGACCAAGGCCATCGTGCAGGGCATGCCGAAGCTCAAGATCGAAGCCTGCGCGGCCCGACGTCAGGCCCGGGTCGATCGCGGCGACGACGTGATCGTCGGCGTGAACCGCTACAGCATCGACGAGCACGAAGAGATCGACGTCCTCGACGTCGACAACGAAGCCGTGCGGGACTCCCAGATCAAGCGGCTGGAAGCCATCCGGGCCAGCCGGGACAGCAAGGCCGTCGAAGCAGCGCTCGCGCAGCTGCAGGCACTCGCCCGCAGCGGCGAGGGCAACCTGCTCGAGGCCGCCATCCAGGCGGTCCGTCTGCGCGCCACTGTGGGCGAGATCTCCGAAGCCCTCGAGCAGGCGTACACGCGCTACCGCGCTGCCGTGAAGTCGGTGTCCGGCGTCTACCGCAGTGCGTCCAAAGGGGACGAGGAGTTCGATCAGACCCTGAAGGACGTGGAAGCCTTCGCCGAGCAGCGGGGCCGACGGCCGCGCATGCTGGTGGTCAAACTCGGCCAGGACGGTCACGACCGCGGCGCCAAGGTGATTGCCACGGCCTTCGCCGATCTGGGCTTCGACATCGACATCGGCCCTCTCTTCCAGATCGCGGCCGAGGCTGCGCGCCAGGCGATCGAGAACGACGTCCACATTGTCGGCGTCTCGAGCCAGGCCGCCGGCCACAAGACGCTGGTCCCCGAGCTCGTCCGCGAGCTCGAGAAGCAGGGTGCCAAGGACATCGTGGTCATCGTGGGCGGCATCATTCCCCCGCGCGACCACGACTTCCTGCGCAAGCACGGTGTGTCCGCCATCTTCGGACCGGGCACCCGCATTCCCAAGGCGGCGCGAGAGGTGCTTCAGCTGGTTCGAGACCGGCGCGCATGAGCCGCGAGCCCGGCGCCGCCGCCGCCGCTGAGGCTCGCGACGCGATCCGTGCCGGTGATCGGCGGGCGATTGCTCGCACGATCACGCTGCTCGAGAGCACGCGCGACGACCAGAACGCACTCGGCCAGGCGATCCTCGAAGAGCTCGTTCCCTACACGGGCGGTGCCCAGCGCGTCGGCATCACCGGGCCGCCCGGCGTGGGCAAGAGCACGTTCATCGAGGCTCTGGGGCTCTACCTGGTCAAGCGTGGCCACCGGGTCGCCGTGCTGGCCGTCGATCCCAGCAGCCCGGTCACGGGTGGCAGCATCCTGGGCGACAAGACCCGCATGGAGATGCTCTCCCAGCACGCCGCCGCCTTCATCCGGCCGTCGCCTTCCGGGGGCTCGCTGGGCGGTGTTGCCCGGCGGACGCGGGAATCGATGCTGGTCTGTGAGGCCGCCGGTTTCGACGTGATCCTGATCGAGACGGTGGGGATCGGGCAGTCCGAGGTGACGGTGGCCTCGATGGTCGATTGCTTCCTGGTGCTCGTGCAGCCCGGGGCCGGCGACGAGTTGCAGGGCATCAAGAAGGGTGTCCTCGAGCTGGCCGACATTCTCGTCGTGACCAAGGCCGATGCCGATTTCGCCGCCGCCGCCGAGCGCTCCCGGTCCGAGTATGCGCTGGCCATGGGCTTGTTGCGGCCCTCGTCCGCGAGCTGGAACCCGCAGGTGCTGCTGACCAGCGCGATCTCGGGCGAAGGGGTCCCCGAGGTCTGGGAGACGGTCCTGAAGCACCAGCAGGCCCTCGAAGCCAGTGGAGAGCGTCAGGCCCGCCGCCGGGAACAGGCCCGGGCCTGGATGTGGAGCCTGCTGGAAGAGGGTCTCCAAAAGGCCTTCCGCGGCCATTCCGGGGTTTCGGAACGGGTCGATCAGGCCGAAAAGGACGTGGAAGAGCTCAAGACCACGCCGGCCGCGGCGGCTCGAACTCTGCTCGACGCCTTCCGGGCCAAGCGCTGAATCTACTTCAATCCCAGCTGTGATCGGCCGATGCAAGGAGCGGGATCCGAAGGGTTCCGGACGAGGGAGTTCTACGTGCAGATCAACATGCAAGAGCGCGAGATCACGGTAAAAGTGGTCTACTACGGTCCGGCGCTCTCGGGGAAGACGACCAATCTTCTCCAACTGCACGAGCTCATCAATCCGTCCTCGCGCGGCAAGATGGTCACGCTCGACACCTCGGACGACCGGACGCTCTATTTCGACTTCTTGCCGATCCAGTTCGGTACCCAGAATGGGTTCTCGATCAAGATCAAGCTCTTCACGGTGCCCGGCCAGGTGATGCACAAGTCCACGCGCAAGGTGGTACTGGCTGGGGCAGATGCAGTGGCCTTCGTCGCGGACTCCCAGCGCTCGAGCGCGAGTGCCAACGCCTATTCCTATCGCGACATGGAGGCGAACCTGAAGTCCAACGGGATCGACTTCGAGACGATTCCCAAGGTGATCCAGTTCAACAAGCGCGATCTCGCCGATGTGAAGCCGCTCAGCGAGATCAAGGAAGCCTGGGGAGACATGCCCACCTTTCCGGCCGTCGCCATCCGCGGCGAGGGTGTGATCGAGACCTTCCGTGAGCTGCTGCGCCTGCTGTATCGCAATATCGACGAGCGCCATTCCTTCGCCCAGAAGTTCGGCCTCTCGGAGGAAGACTTCATCAAGGGCGTCTTCAAGAGCCTGGCTCGGGACTGAGCGCCTTTCGGGTCGCGTCGAACGATCCGACCCTCGGTTGATTCGCCGGCAAATCACCGTTCTCCGGAGCGGATTTGCGTGTTTGACACCGCAGGCAGCACCGGTATTCTTGATTCGACCCGCGCCCCGAGCGTGTGCCCCCGCGCCCGCCGGAACCTCGACGAACGGGGTCCGTACGGGAGGTCCGATCCCAATGAGTTCTCTGACCAAGCTTAAGCTGACAAAGACCGGTCGCGATCTGCACGCCGCCATCGCCTCGGTAGAAGCGGCCATCGAAGACATCCGTCTGGGCAAGATGGTGGTCCTGATCGATGACGAGGACCGTGAGAACGAAGGCGACCTCTGCATCGCGGCCGAGAAGGTCACGCCCGAAACCATCAATTTCATGGCCAAGTACGGGCGCGGACTCATCTGCCTGTCCTTGACCGAGAAGCGCCTGGAAAAGCTGCGCCTTTCGATGATGGTGCCTGACCACGAGAACAGCTCGGGCTTCGGTACCGCCTTCACGGTCTCGATCGAGGCCCGTCACGGCGTCACCACCGGGATTTCGGCAGCCGACCGCGCGACCACGGTGCTGACGGCCATCGCCGAGGACGCGAAGCCCAGCGATCTCTCGCGTCCCGGCCACGTCTTCCCGCTGCGTGCCCGCGATGGTGGCGTTCTGCGGCGCACCGGTCAGACCGAGGGCTCCGTGGACTTGGCACGGCTGGCCGGTCTCAAACCCGCCGGCGTCATCTGCGAGATCATGAACGACGACGGCACCATGGCGCGCCTGCCCGACCTCGTGGAGTTCGGAAAAGAGCACGAGATCAAGATCGTCACGATTGCCAATCTCATCCAATATCGGCTGCGCAAGGAGAACCTGGTGAAGTGCGTGGCCGTGGCCAAGATGCCGACAGTGGCTGGCAATTTTCAGGCCCACGTCTACGAGAACGACATCGACAAGGTGGACCACATTGCACTCGTGCGTGGCGAATACACGCCGGAAGATTCGGTGCTGGTGCGTGTTCACAGCGAGTGCCTGACCGGCGACGCGTTCGGTTCCAGACGCTGCGATTGCGGCGAGCAGCTGGAGGCGGCCCTCAAGATGATCGAGGCCGAGGGCAGCGGTGTGCTGCTCTACATGCGTCAGGAAGGACGCGGCATCGGCCTGAAGAACAAGATCAGGGCCTACGCGCTTCAGGACCAGGAAGGGCTCGACACGGTCGAGGCCAACGAGCGCCTGGGCTTCCCGCCGGACCTGCGTGACTACGGCGTCGGAGCCCAGATCCTGCGTGACCTGGGTGTCAGAAAGATGCGTCTCATCACGAACAATCCCGGCAAGCGTGCCGGAATCGAGGGCTACGGGCTCGAGATCGTGGAGCGCATCCCGCTCGAGATCGAGCCGAACGAGAATAATCTCGATTACCTCCGCACCAAGAAGGAGAAGCTCGGGCACGTCCTGCACTTGATGAGCTAGGAGCGTGTCCCGGGCTGTAGAATCAGCCGCGGCGCCGGGTCTGGACGAACGGCACCGCGCTAGAGGGGTTTGATCGCATGTTCGATTCTGTCGAAAAGGTGCAGCAGAGCCTGGCCGACCATCAGTACATCTGTGACAAGAAGATCGCGACCGTGGTCTTCCTGGCCGCGAAGCTCGAGAAGTCGGTGCTGGTCGAGGGCCCCGCCGGCGTAGGCAAGACCGAGCTGGCGAAGACTGTGGCAGCCGCCACCGGCCGGAACCTGATCCGGCTGCAGTGCTACGAGGGCCTGGATGAAGCGAAGGCCCTCTACGAGTGGGAATACTCGAAGCAGCTCCTGTACACCCAGATCCTGAAGGAGAAGTTCACGGGTTTGATGGACGGCGCGGCGACGATCCGCGAGGCGGCCCAGCGGATCGGCGAGGAGGACAGCGTCTTCTTCTCCGAGCACTTCATCGTGGCCCGTCCGCTGCTCAAGGCCATCACGGCCGACGAGCCCACGCTGCTGCTGATCGACGAAGTCGACAAGTCGGACCCCGAGTTCGAAGCCTTCCTGCTCGAGGTGCTCTCGGACTTCCAGGTGACGGTGCCCGAAATCGGAACCATCGTGGCCACATCGCGGCCGTTGGTGTTCCTGACGTCGAACAACGCCCGGGAGATGAGCGACGCCTTGAAGCGCCGCTGCCTGCACCTGTACATCGACTACCCGTCCGAGGAGCTCGAAGTCAAGATCCTCGAGACCAGGGTGCCGAATGCCGCCAAGCAATTGATCGAGGACCTCGTGGGCATGATGCACCGGCTGCGCCAACTGGACCTCAAGAAGGCGCCGTCCATCAGCGAGACCCTCGACTGGGCCCGGGCACTGTTGGCCCTCAACGCCACTGAACTCAACGAGGACGTGGTCAACCAGACCTTCAACGTGATCCTCAAGTACGAGGGTGACGTGCGGAAGGCCGAGAGTGAGCTCAGCATGCTGCTGCAGAAGAAGCAGGGCGAGGCCGCGGCCCAGGCACCCACTCCCAGCCAGACCCCGTCGGCCACGGCCGTGAAGAAGGGCGCGCTCCACTAGCCCATGCAGAAGAAGATCCTGGAGTTCACGAACATCCTGCGGAAGAGCGGGATTCGTGTCTCCACGGCCGAGGCCATCGACGCCTTCAAGGCACTCGACGAGCTGTCCTTCGACGATCGCGAGACCTTCAAGGACGCTCTGCGCACCACCATGGTGAAGCGCGGCGAGGAGGTCGAGACCTACGACCAGCTCTTCGATCTGTTCTGGTCCGGCTTCTACGACAATCTCCGGGAGTCTTTCGGTGAGGCCGCGAACGGGCTGCCCGAGGGCATCGACCTCGAGCGGCTGCTCCAGCAGATCGCCGAGGCGCTCAAGAACCTGAAAGGCGACTTCGGCGACCTCTCCGAGCTCGCCAAGGCGCTGCTCACCGCCGACCTCAGCATGATGGAGCAGCTGATCCGCGACGCGGCCGAGCAGGCCGGTACCGGTCGTATCGAGAACTTCCTCCAGGTCGGTTTCTTCAGCCGCCGGACGCTGGACCAGATGGACCTGGACGGGGCAGGCGGCGAGCTGCGCGACCTGGCCTCACGACTGGAAGAGGCCGGCCTTTCCGCCGAGGAGATCCAGGCCCTGCGGACGCTGATCGAGGGCCTGATGGAGGCAGCTCGCAAGTCCGTCCGTGCCTACACCGAGCGCGAACTCCAGAAGCAGAACCACGACTACATGGAGAAGTTCCGGCGGGAGACGCTGCTGGAGAAGAGCTTCTACCACCTGACCGAGGCAGAGATCCGCAAGATGCGCGAGGTGGTCGAACGCCTGGCCCAGAAGATCAAGAACATCATGTCGATCCGGCGGCGGCGCCTCCGGAAGGGCAAGCTCGACCTGCGCCAGACCCTGCGGCGCAACATGCCCCACGGCGGCGTGCCCTTCGACCTGATCTTCAAGCAGCGCAAGAAGGATCGCCCGAAGCTGGTGATCCTATGTGACGTCTCGTCCTCGGTCGCCAACGTCTCGCGCTTCATGCTGCAGTTCGTCTACAGCCTCCAGGAGGCCTTCACCAAGATCCGGGCCTTCGTGTTCGTGGCCGAGCTCGGCGAGGTAACCCGGATCTTCCAGGAAAAGGACATCAGCGAGGCGATCGAGGAGGCCCTCGAGGGCGGTGAGGTCATCAACGTCTACACCCGCTCGAACTTCGGCTACGCCTTTCACTACTTCTGGCAGAACCATCTCTCGGCCATCGACAAGAAGACGACGGTCCTGATCCTGGGAGACGCTCGCAACAACTACAACGACCCGCGCGCCTGGTGCCTGCGCGACATCCACAACAAGGCCAAGAACGTCGTTTGGCTGAATCCCGAGAGCCCCAGCGCCTGGGGCTTCGGCGACTCGGTGATGAACAAGTATGTGCCGTATACCGACGTCGCCGACGAGTGCCGCAACCTGCGTCAGCTCACGGCCATGATCGACCGGCTGGTGCTCTGACGAGCAAGGCGGCGGGGACGTTGCGGAACCCGCACCGCGATCAGCATCGGATCGGTTCAGCCGAGCTAGCGTGAATCGGCCCGCCATGTCCCCAGAAGAAACGCCCCGCTGGTGAGCCAGCGGGGCGTGAACGGGCGGAGGGCGGTGGATAGATGATGGGGGGTGAGAGGTTGGACATTTCGGTCAGAAATGTCTCATCCACCGCCGCTCCATAAACCGTGAAATTCTTTTGGGACCCCCTTACTGAGGCCCCAATTATGGGCCGCGCAGACGTCCGAGTCAAACGGTATTTGTCCCCCTCTACGGTTCGAAGACTGAGTCCGCGGGTATTTCTAAAAGCTTCTCGATTTCAGTGGGTTACACCTCCATCTCGCAACTCGAATCGAGACCGGGATCCGGACCCACCCGGCGCCAGGCATTTGGCAGGGGAAGGATCGTTCCGTTAGGTTCCGTGAATCCCCACACGCCCCTGCTGATCGGGTCGGAGGACGTCATGAGTACAGTGAGACGGGTGCTGCTGCGCACCTACGGCTGCCAGATGAACGTCCACGACTCCGAGAAGATCACGAACCTGCTCCAGCATCACGGCTACCAGACCACGGCTGAACTCGAAGACGCCGACCTCCTGATCATCAACACCTGCTCGATTCGCGAGAAGGCCGAGAATCAACTCTACAGCGACATCGGCAGGTTGCGGGCGTGGAAGCAGCAGCGTCCTGGGCGCCTGCTGGCGGTCGGCGGCTGTGTCGCCCAGCAGGAGGGCGACACCGTGTTGAAGCGCTTCGGTCACGTGGACTTCGTCTTTGGGACCCACAATCTCCGGCTGGTCCCGTCCATGGTGGCTGCTGCGCTGCAAGGTGAGCGCGAGACCCGGATCGACGAGAACGGGTCCCTGGACCGCTTCGATCTGCCCGAGCGCCATCCCGAGTTCAAGACCCGGACTCCGGGCCGCGCCTTCGTCACGGTGATGGAAGGCTGCGACATGTTCTGCAGCTTCTGCATCGTGCCGACGACGCGGGGCCGCGAGATCAGCCGCCAGGCCTCCGCCATCCTCTCCGAGGTCGAGGCCCTGGCCGCGCGCGGTGTGCGCGAGGTGACGCTGTTGGGCCAGACCGTAAACGCCTACGGCCGCCACGATCTTCGTCGGGCCGAAAGCCGCAAGGCCCGGGGTGCCGCCCACGACGAGGCCGAGACCGTGGCTTTCGCCGAGCTGTTGGGGCGCATCGGCGCGATCCCGGGCATCGAGCGCATCCGCTACACGAGCCCCCACCCGATCTTTTTCGACCAGGCCCTGATCCGGGCCCATGGCGAACTCGAGTCGCTCTGCCCCCACGTCCACCTGCCGCTCCAGAGCGGCTCGGACGCGGTCCTCGAGCGCATGCGCCGCCGCTACGGGCGAGGCGAGTTCCTGGCGATCGTCGAGGCCCTCCGGGCCTCGCGGTCCGACATCGCCATCAGCACGGATCTCATCGTGGGTTTCCCGGGCGAGACCGATGCCGACTTCCGCGACACGCTCGGCGTGATGCGCGAGGCCGCGTTCGTGGACAGCTATGCCTTCAAGTACTCGCCACGTCCCGGCACCGCGGCCGCCGACTTCGCCGACGTCGTGCCGGGCGACGTGGCCCAGGCCCGCCTCGAGCAACTCCAGAGCCTCCAGCGCACGCTCACCCTGGAGGCCCACCGGGCCCGCGTCGGGGAGAGCACGCAGGTCCTGGTCGAAGGCGCCAGCCGCCGCGGCGGTCGTCAGCTCACAGGCCGGGATCCCTACCACCGGGTCGTCAACTTCGAGGTCGCCGACGCGACGCTGGCCCCCCCGGGATCCCTGCAGCCCGTCAAGCTCCTGGAGGCCACCCCCCACTCCTTGATTGGACTGCTCGCCCTCGACGTGTCGGATGACGAACCCGGCCCGGACGTGAGAAGATCGGTGAAGACCAGCGGCGGAAGGGCCGATGAGTTGATCCGTATCGGGGGAGTTCCGAGCTAGCAGATCGACCGGCAACTCGCTCCGGAAGGCCTCACGAGGCCGCGCGAAACGACCGAAAACCGGTAATCGATGGGACCGGATCCGTTCCTGCGCCGCAGGGCGGAAGGGTGGATTTTTTCATGGCCAAGGCGCGAATTCTGGCGGTCGACGACCAGCGCTACTTCCGCGAGTTGATCGCGGGGATGCTGGGCGAGGAGGGCTTCCAGGCCCAGACGGCGGCCAGCGGCGAAGAGGCACTCCACATTTTGGAGAACGCCGACTTCGACATCGTGCTGACCGACCTGGTGATGCCCGGCATGGACGGCAGCGAGCTGCTCCGCCGCATCAAGGAACGCGATCCGGACCAGGAGGTCGTGGTCGTGACCGGCGTGGTCGATGTGAAGACGGCCGTCGACGCGATGAAGCTGGGTGCCACCGACTATCTGCTCAAGCCGTTCGACCGGCTCACCCTCACCGTCACCCTGGACGGCATCCTTCAGAGCAAGCGCCTCAAGGTCGAGCACGCGCGTCTGCTGGCCGAGAACATCGAGTACATCGGGGAGCGCACGGTCTACGCGCGTGCCATTGCGCTTTTCTCGACCCTGGCCATCGAGCCCCTGGCGTCCCGCATCATCGAGGGCCTCTGCCAGGAGACTCAGGCCCAGGGCGGCGTCCTCTGGGTGGCCGGCGAGAGCAGTGCCGAGCGGCTCGATCTGGCGGCGGCCCGGGGCCTCGTCCGCCTGGCCGATGAGCCCGAGACGGTGTTGGGCGATGAGCTGCCGTCAGAGCTACTGGAGACGGGACGACGCGTCGTGCTGGCGCCCTGGGGAGACGACAACGAGGGAGAGCTTCCGGCGCTCTATGCGGTGATGAAACGCGATGGCGTCGTGATTGCAGTGGCCCGACTCACCGACAAGCTCGAAGGTGAGGAGTTCGATGCGGTCGACATAACCTGCGTCG
>SMVA01021723.1_pt1 | contig 29358 bp, 24 predicted proteins | sample 2456451 | NCBI WGS metagenome assembly SMVA01 (sample SAMN11095933, study PRJNA526329) | marine sediment metagenome | biome: Marine sediment; feature: Surficial sediment; material: Deep marine sediment; isolation source: Hadal surficial sediment | place: Pacific Ocean | collected 2014-05 | depth... | reverse complement strand
CGGGATCTGCGATCCCGGGGAGAGTCTCGAAATGGCAAGAACGAAGAAGCAGTCCACAGAAGCAGCCGTGCGGGAGATCCGACGCAAGACACGTCGTAAGTTCGCACCTGAGGAGAAGGTCCGGATCGTTCTCGAAGGGCTGCGCGGTGAGCAGAGCATCTCCGAGCTGTGCCGCCGCGAGAGCATTGCGTCCAACCTCTACTATCGCTGGAGCAAGGACTTTCTCGAAGCGGGCAAGAAGCAGCTCGCGGGCGACACCGTGCGCGAGTGCCCAGCGCACACCACTTCACATCCGCTCCCACCCATTCGGCGCGGGCCAGCGGACCTCGCCCGATACGCAAGTTGGGCGCAGCTTAACCACACTAATAAGCGGCATATCTACGAATTTAAAAGGGCTGCGGCAGGATGCTGAGCGCGGAAGGAATCGAACAACTCGGGAATCAAGAGGTGGGCCTAACTCAACCGTCCGTGGAGACGGGGTAGAACCCGGCCGCGAGTCCCCCGTGAAGAACGTGCATCGGATCTGTGCATCGGCGCTGTGCTCAGAAGTCGATCCCGATCGACGTGTAGTACTTCAAGTCGTTCTTTTTGATTCCAGTAGCGACATCGCTCTGATACTCGTTCTCGAGACCGGCCTTCAGACTCAGAGCGGGTTTCTCCGCGAGGTCCCACTGCCAGTGGACGTCGCTCAAGTTGCGAAACTCCCCCCAGGGCGTGAACGAATAGTAGATGAAGCTGCTCGCCTCGAGTTTCTGGCTCGGGGTCAGGTGCCACACGAACTCGGGCCCAGCGAGCCACTCCGCGCGGAACTGGCTCTCGTTGAACTCCTGAACGAGGGAGGGTCCCGTTCTTGCGCGCAACTCGAAGGTCTCCCACTTGATGAACTCGTAGCCGACGCCTCCGTCGCCCTGGAGACGCAGCTCCCAAGTGCGGAAGTCGTCGTAGTCGAAGCGACCCCTCGCAAAGGTGAACCAGCGGCTCTCGCTGAAGAGCCAGTCGCGCCCGAGCGCGACCATCGCGTTGTGGTTCGTCGTTTCGCTATCGGCCGTCGAGTAGTTGTAGCGGGCGTCGAAGGTCCAACGCCGGTCATCGTCCTCGAAATCGGCGTCGAGGGCGGCGATGATGTCCAGCGTCTTGCTGTTGCCCTCTTGTCCGCTGAGGCCGAGGCTGAAGGTCCGCGTCCAGCCCTCGAGGAAACCCGTGCCGAAGAGTCCGGGGTTGGGGGGCTCCGGTTGCATGAGCTGGACGAGCGGGATCTCGATCCGACCGAAGACATCGTGGTCGAGGACGATTTTCTCGTCGGTCCGTTCGATGACCGTCCCAGTGACCTTGTCGCCGTTGCTGAGTTCGATGGTCTCGGCCTGCGCGAGCGCCGAAACCGAAACCAGCAACAGGACCATGAGTTGGAGTCGAATCGCGGGCATCGGAGCCCTCCAGTCTTGGCGGCCTTCCTCGGGCGGCCGCGGCAGTGTTCGTCTTCGGGCGCACGTCTCGCGGCGGGAACGGCATCGTGCAGTCCACTGCCTCGAGTCCCGCCCGGGGTCGCCACTGGGGATTGACGTAAGACCCCGATCCGGGCCTGGAACTCAGGCGCGGCTTCTTTGCCTTACCCTATACGCTGTATAGTCGTTGCGCTTGGGAGGCACGATTGTCGATCAATCGAACCTCGGATGGCTTTCGCTAAGCGCATCATGCCGAAACCGATGGGAAGATGCCATCCACAACACCTCGTTTTGCATCTCTCGCCGATTCACCCGCGTGGACCACTTGAGTCCTCTCCTCCCCGCTTCTGGAGCATTTTTCATCCGACTCCTACGTTGACGTCCTAGCGCCCTGTAGCGGATGGCGCGAGCTATCCGCCCTCTCAATTGACACACCGCGATGTCGTTGACCTGATCGAGTTTGGCGGCTACGCGATGAGCGTGATTCCCCGAGACAGCCGTCTCGCATAGAGGAAAGGAACCCCATGGAAAACTGGCAAGAGACGATTCAAGGTGCAGCAATGAACTATGGCTCAGGGCTGCTCGGCTTCATCGCCATACTCTTTGTTGGATGGATGGCCGCGAAATTCGTGACCAGTGTGGTTCGCAAGGGAATGGGGAAAGCCGACGTGGATCCCACGCTAATCGGCTTCGTTTCCAACCTGCTCTACATGGGCCTCATGGCGCTGGTCGTAATTTCGGCGCTCGGTCAACTCGGCGTCAATACCACCTCGTTCGCCGCGATCATCGGTGCGGCCGGCCTCGCCATTGGCTTCGCACTCCAGGGCTCGCTCGGTAACTTCGCTGCCGGCGTGATGTTGATCATTTTCCGCCCCTTCAAGGCGGGAGACTTCGTTGAGGCAGCCGGGGTCGCGGGTGTGATCCAAGACGTGCGGGTCTTCGCCACGATCATTTGCACAGTCGACAACAAAGAGATCACAGTTCCCAACGGCTCCATTACCGGCGGCAGCATCGTGAACTACTCGACCAAGCCCACCCGCCGCGTCGACATGGTCTTCGGCATCGGCTACGACGACGACATCAAGCAGGCGAAACAGATCCTCGAAGACATGGTGTCAGCTGACGCGCGCGCCCTCGCGGATCCGCCCCCGATGATCGCCGTCTCCGAGCTCGGCGACAGCAGTGTCAACTTCGTGGTGCGGCCGTGGGTCAACTCCGGCGACTACTGGCCGGTGCTCTTCGCCATCACCGAGAATGTGAAGCTCGAGTTCGACAAGCAAGGCGTCTCGATTCCGTTCCCGCAGACAGACGTCCACATTCATTAGTCGGCGGCATGATCACACCGGCACTCCTACCGTGACCTAGCCTGAAATAACGGGGCCAGATCAAAAGTGGTAAAAAGCCACACGTAAGAAGATCTGAACCATGCCGAAGGAATGGCACAACGCCGAAGAGATCAGCGTGAACGAAATATGTCGCTGAAATGGGGGAACGAATGGTGTCAGTCGTTTCAATCCTTGTTGCGGCCGCCCTCTTCGCGGCGCTTCCCGCCTGGGCGGGAAACGCGCTCGACGAGTGCTGGAAGGAGTCGAAGGACCGAGGCGAACTCGGCGCTTGCCTAGCTGAACGAAGAGACGAAGGAGATGCACACCTACGACGGGCTCGCTCCGACGCACGCGCCGCGCAGGCAGGCCTGGATGCGATGACGGGGGTTCGGCAGGCGTCGCGGAACCTGACGCGGGCCGGAACCGCTTTCACACTCTATCGCGAACTGGAATGCCACCAGCAAGAGCTCCAGTTTGGCTCGGGGTCGGGTTCAGGAGATGCGTTTACCGCCTGTTGGATCGACATGACGCATGACCGAATCGCCGCATTGGAAACACTCATGCCAGAGGGAAAAACTGAAATCGTCGCTCCCGGCAAACTCGAGCGCACCACCTGGGTGGCTGCCGATATCGGTGGTCGGCAAGTCGCAGCTGGCATCGAGTCGACTGTGACGTTTCAGGGCGCGTCGGAAGTTACCGGAAACTCCGGTTGCAACAATTTTCACGCGACGATCAAGGTCGAGGGGAAAACGGTTCGTCTCGGCCCGATCGCGCTCACTCGCATGATGTGTCGGCCCGTCGCAATGGATCAGCAAGGCCGATTCGTGGCTGCACTCGAGAGTACGCGTCGCCTCGAAAGAAGGAGTGGGTTGCTGTTCGCGTATGCTGAAGGGCCCGATCCGTTGGTTCGATTCTGGCAGCGTGAGGAACTCCCCGAGTAGCGACAATCGACTCACATCGCCGACGACGCGATGAGCGGGTCTTTCTTTGAGTCCTCGCCATGCAGAGAGCTGGTGAGCGCGGAAGGAATCGAACCTTCAACCTAGGGATTAAGAGTCCCTTGCTCTGCCAATTGAGCTACGCGCCCACCGTGCGCAGCACAGTAAGGATGGATCGCGCACCCGGCAACCCCAATCTCGACCTATCCCACGCATCAGCAACGAAATCCGCAAACACCGTATCGCCAGGCTCAAAGCAACCCGGCCCCTGGGCCCGGCCAGTAGGGCTACGGATTCAAAGGAATCGGTGTGGCCGGGCGGCTGGCAGCAAATCCACGCAATTTGGACTATTTCGCGGGGCCAAACCCGCCGCCACCGGGGGTTTCGATGAGCAGCCGGTCGCCGGTTTCCATCGCGAGTGTGGCTTTGCCGCCGACTTCCTCAATGCGACCATCACAGCGCTCCACGAAGTTGTGCCCGCATGCACCCGCGTCGCCACCTGCGAGCCCCCAGGGCGCCTTCGTTCGACGCTCGCTGAGCAGCGAAACCGTCACCGGCGCACAAAACACGTAGTGGCGCTCCAGCCCATCCCCTCCGCGGAAACGGCCCGCGCCACCCGAACCGCGCCGCAGCGCAAAGCGCTCCAGCCGAACGGGATGGCGAGCTTCGAGCACCTCCGCATCGGTGATGCGGGTGTTGGTCATGTGGGTGTGGACGCCCGATGCCCCGTCAAACCCTTCACCGGCTCCGGAGCCGCCGCCGATCGTCTCGTAGTACCCGAAGGTGCTGTCGCCAAACGCGACGTTGTTCATCGTTCCCTGACTCGCGGCGACCTTGCCAAGCGCGCCGAGCAACACGTCGACGATGCGCTGGGAGGTTTCGACGTTGCCACCCACCACCGCGGCACCCGCAGGCGGATCGAGCAACGAGCCCGCGGGAATCGAAATTTCGACCGGGTCCAAGCAACCGCCGTTCAGCGGGATTCGCTCCGCGACCAACGCGCGGAGTACGTAGATCACGGCCGCCTGGACGACGGCCCGCGGTGCGTTGAGGTTGCCCGCAACCGCCGCCCCCGTACCCGCGAAGTCGATGCTCATGCGCTCCCCTTCGATCGTGAGCGTCACGCAAACGGGTGTGCCGTCGTCCATCGCATCTGCGAACGCGTGCACGCCATCGGGTAGCCGACCGATCTCGCGCGCAACCTTCTGTGCGGTCGCACGCTGGAGCTGTTCCATCGTGATCTCGACCGCCTCGCGTCCGCGCTCTGCGACGAGCTCTTCGAGCAGTGCAACGCCCGCGCGGTTCGCGGCCACCATCGCCTCGAGTTCGGCGACATTGTCGTCCGGGTTTCGGGCCGGATAACGCGCGCCGGTCAGCTCTGCGCGAAAACGCGCCTCCTGAAATTGCCCCGCGCGGACCGCGAGAAACGCGTGCAACACGACGCCTTCCTCTTCGAGCGTGGTGGATTCCGCGGGCATCGAACCCGGCGTCAACCCACCGATGTCCGCGTGGTGGCCGCGGCTCGCAACGAAGAACGCAGGGGATGGGTCACCGCAAAAAACCGGCGTTACGGCAGTTACGTCGGGCAAATGAGAGCCGCCGTAGGCGGGATCGTTGGTGACCACGACATCCCCGGGCTGGAGTTCGGGAAACGTCGTTCGCACATGAGACACGGTCTCTGCCATCGCACCCAGGTGAACGGGGATGTGCGGCGCGTTCGCAACCAGCCCTCCCGAGCCGTCGAAGACCGCGCACGAATAGTCGAGGCGCTCCTTGATATTCGTCGACACCGAGGTATTTCGGAGCACGGCACCCATCTGCTCGGCGATGGACATGAAGCGATTGCCGAACACCTCGAGGCGAATTGGATCCGGCTGTGAGAGATCGAGAGGATCGGGGCGCGCCGCACCCGACTCGTCTTCGAGCACGAGAACCCCGTCGCCGCCGAGACGCGCCACGAAGCCGGGATCGAGCACGATCGTGCCGGTGTCTTCGAGCACGAGCGCCGGGCCTCGGAGCGGCACGCCGGGCAGCAGCGACTCCCGCGTGAAGATGGGCACATCGACCCGACCGACGCCCGGAAACCAGACCCGCTCACGCCGCAGCGCCGTCGCGTCCCCCACAGGCCTCGGTGCATCGCCCGCAGCTTTCGGGTCAGCGGTGACGGGCGCCGGCCCAGAACTCGCGCTCACCCGCACCCGCGCTGTCACGGCTTCGATCGGTCGACCCGGGCGGATATATCCGAAATGGTCGCGGTGATGGGCGGCAAACGCGGCCGCGTAGTCACCATCCGCGGGTGCGGGCACCGAGAGCGGCGTCTCCGTGCCGAGATACCGAAGATCGAGCAGGTGCTCGACGCGCAACGCCTCCGCCCCGCGACCCTCGGCGACGAGCACCCGTCTACCTTCCCGTTCGAGTTCCGCCAACAGCCCTCGAACCACATCCGGGAGTTCGCGCCCATCGACCAGCGCTACGCGGCCCGCATCGCGCTGGCCGTCCCAACTGATGTCCGCAATGCCGATCCCATACGCGGAGAGAACGCCCGCCAACGGGTGGAGGAGCACCGTGCGAATTCCGAGTTCGCGCGCGACCGCACAGACGTGTTGGCCGGCCGCACCACCGAACCCCACCAGCGCGCAATCGCGCGGATCTACACCCCGCGCAACAGACACCTCGGCGATGGCGTGGGCCATGCTCGCATTGGCGATCTCCACGAAACCCGCAGCGATGCCATCGCGGTCGAAATCGTGCCCCGCCGCGCCGAGCTTCTCGCAGAGCGCATCGAGCGCCACCTCCACGGGCTCACGGACCAGCGGGAACGGGAAGCGGTCGGGCTGCACGCGACCGAGCGAAACATTGCAATCGGTCAGCGTCGGCTCAATCGCGAGCGGGTTCCCGCGTGCATCGATGCGCCCGTAGGCGATGGGCCCGGGGATCGAGGCCGCGCTCTCGGGCCCGACGAGCAGCCGCATGCCATCGAAGCGACACAGCGAGCCGCCCCCGGCCGCAACGGTGTGGACCCGCATCATCGGCGCCTTGACCCGCACACCCGCGACGAGGGTCTCGAAACAGCGGTCCACTTCGCCCGCACGCAGCAAGGAGACATCGGTCGACGTCCCGCCCATGTCGAAGCCCACGGCGCGATCGAAGCCCGCGGCAGCCGCGACCCGAGCCGCTCCGACCACCCCCCCGGCTGGGCCGGAGAGCAGCGCGGTGGGGCCCCGGAAGCGCGCGGCATCCGTCAAACCACCCGAAGACTGCATGAAGTGAAGTCGAGAGTTGGGAAGGGCTTCGCTCAATTCCTTCACGTGATTTCTCAACAGTGGTGTGAGGTAGGCGTCGACGACCGCGGTCTCGGATCGGGCCAGCAATCCGATCTCGCGGGCCACTTCGTGGGAGCCAACCACGTAGGCAAACCCCGCCTCGACCGCGAGCGCGACCAGCGCCTGCTCAAACTCGGGGTACGCGTAGGCGTGAATCAGCGCGATTGCAACCGAGTCGATTCCGCTGCTGCGCGCGTCTGCGAACACCCGCCGCACTTCCTCTTCGTCGAAGGCCTCCAGAACCTTGCCGTCGACACTCACGCGACCGCCGACCTCGCTGACCCGCTCATGCAGTGCCTTGGGCTTTTCGATCCGCAGCGAAAAGAGTTCGGGCCGCTGCTGGGTGCCGATCTCGAGCACGTCGCCAAGGCCCCGGCTCGCAACCAGCAGCGTCCGCGCGCCGCGCCGCTCGAGCAACGCGTTGGTTGCAACGGTGGTCCCGAGCCGCACATTGGCAGCGGGCAGCGCCGCTCCCACTTCGATCGCGCCCGCGCGCTCGAGAATCGCCCGGATGCCCTCGACGGGCGCGGTATCCGAGGAGAGCCGCTTGACGACATGCATCTCGCCATCGGGCGCGCGGCCAATGCAATCGGTAAAGGTGCCGCCCCGGTCGATCCAGAAATCCCAGCTCATGGCATTGGGGAGGGTATCACCGGCGCGATCGGCCCGATCCACTCGGTTCCGCGTCAGCCCGATCTGCGACGGATGGCTGTGACCCGCGCGATCGCCTCTCGAATGGGCGGATCGCCGATCAGTCGCGCGCCCAGCAACGCCGTGACCGCAAAGGCCGCGCCGCCGACCGCAAGTTGGAGCAGCGAGGCCGCGCCATCCATCCACGCCTCGACCGACCAGGCAGCCGCGAACGCCGCCGCTCCCGCGATGACAAACGCGCGGCATGCCGTTGCCGCGAGCGCTCGGAGATCCGGCGCGCCGTGGAGGCGTCGCGCAAAGAGCAGTGTGAGAAGCGCGTTGCAGCTCATCGCGATCACGCCCGCAGCCGCGAGGCCCTCCGCGCCGAAACGAGTCCCGAGCGCGAGGTAGAGCGGGATCGCGAGAATTGCGACTCCGGTTGCGAGCAGCATCGGTCGCCAGGTGTCACTCCGCGCAAAGAATGCGCGCACTGCGATCTGCTGCAGGATCCAGCCCGGCACCGCGAAGCTGAGAATACGCAGCAGCGCGGCGACGACTTCCGCGTCAGCTGCCGTGAAACGGCCGTGTTGATAGACGAATGCGACGAGCGGCTCGGACAGTGCGAACAGTGCGGCGCCGCCGAGCGCAGCCAGACCCACGCCCGTGCGAAGGGTGTTGAGCAGGGTGGTGTTGAGTTCGTCGATCCGCCTTTCGGACCACAGCCGCGAGAGCGTCGGCAGAGCCGCCATCGCGATCGCCTGCCCCGCGACGGCGACCGGTGCGAGCATCAGCTGACGCGCGTAACCCAGACGCGCAACCGTGCCGGGTTCGAGCAGCGCGCCGAACCAGCGCTCATACCACTCGTCCACGGTGAGTAGGCTGAGGCCGAGCATCAGCGGCGCGGCCACGAGCAGGTAGCGCCAGAGGTCGGGATCCAGCGGTGCGATGCGAAGCCCGAGTTTGATACGAGCCCCCCAGTGCGCGTCCACGAGCGGCACGAGCAGTGCTCCGACGACCGCCCCTACGAGCGCCCCCCACGCGAACCCCTCCACACCGAGCGTTTCCGCGAACCCAAAGCCCACCGCGATGATGCCGAGGTTGTAGAGCACGGGGGTCAGCGCCTGGGTCGCGAAACGGCCCCGCGCCATCAACACCGCGCGCACGATTCCCCCGGCGACGAAGCAGATTTGTGCGGGCAAAACGATCCGCGTCAAATGCGCGGTCAGTGCCTGGGTTTCGCGGTCGAAGCGCGGAAATTGCAGCGCGATCAGCGAATCCGCCCACCACCACAGAACCAGCGTGGCCAGCACCGCGATCCCGCCGACGCTTCCAAGAACGACCGCGAACAGTCGCTGAGCGGCTGCTTCGCCGTCGCGTCCGCGCACCCGGGCGTACATCGGAATGAACGCGATCGAGAGCGCGCCGCCCGCAAGGAAATAGTTGAGCAGGTCGGGAATCTGAAACGCCGCGCGGTAGGCGTCCATCTCTGCGCCCGCGCCGACGCGATTCGCGAGGACCGCCTCGCGCACAAAACCCAACACGCGCGAGAGCATCACGCTCGCCGCGAGGATGAACGCCACCGCTACGAAACGAGGTGTTCGCGGTGGTTCATCGACTGAGTCGCTCAACAGCTCCCCCCTGCCCCGAGTATGCTGAATTTCGGATCGCGAGGGTCCGGCCCTCAACGATGGGTAGGGCGTGCGGTGGATCGTTGCCGACCCGCGTGACCGTGCATTCGGCGCCGGCAAGGAATTCTTCGATCCGCGTGTGCCGCCGATCATCTCGCGTGTCGCGCTCGACTTCATCGGCGGGAGACACGTGCTCGAGCACCTTCGAGGTGGCTCGGAGCGACTTCGAGATCCCTTCACACCGAGGTTTCACAAATAGACGAAAAGAGTTGAAATTGAAGCGTTTTTTGATTCAGGAGAAGATGACTCAAAGAGCGGGTCGGGTACCGCGATACCCGCGTGGGAGACGACACGCGACGCGCGTATTGGTTGAGTGCGATCGAGAACTGGCGCATCGCAGCCAAGCAAAACCGCGCTCCGCGGGCCGCTATGCTCCGGTCGCGCGGCGTCGATCGACGCGTGGTAGGGGGTGAATTTGCGACCGAGTAGCGAGATTGCGCTCGCATGGCTCTCGGTGTTGGCGTGGGTCGCTGTCATACAAATCTTCGCGAGCGGCTCGTTTTCGGCGAACGAGACCTCCCGCGTGATCGGCCTCCTGTTGCGCTGGCTATTTCCTGGTGCCGACGCCGAGTCGATTGCAGCGGTGCATTTTTCGATCCGCAAGACGGCCCACGTCGTGGAATACGCAATCCTTGCGCTGCTCGCGCTGCGCACGTTTCGCTCGAGTTCGGGCCGGCCGCTCGCGTGGCTCGTTGCGGCGAGCCTCGTGTTGGCGCTTGCTGTCGCGATCGTCGATGAGTCCCGCCAGGCTGCAGCAGAAGAACGCACGGGCGCGCTATCGGATGTCGCGCTGGATATGGGCGGAGCCGCTACGGCACTCGCGCTAGCGAGCGCAACCCGGCGCTACTGGAACGCGCGAACATGAATGCCGCCCTCCTCGCCGCGTTTGCCTTCGTGGCCTTTGCGCTCGGCTACCGCTACTACGCGCGCTTTCTCGAGCGTGTGATCTTCAAACTCTCGGCCGACGAGACTGTGCCCTCGCGCGAATTCGAGGACGGCGTCGATTTCGTTCCAACCCCGAAACACGTTCTCTGGGGCCACCACTTCACCTCGATCGCGGGAGCCGCCCCGATCGTCGGCCCGGCCATCGCGGTCATCTGGGGCTGGCTACCGGCGCTGGTCTGGGTCGTCGTCGGCACGATCTTCATGGGGGCCGTCCACGATTTTTCTGCACTCGTGATCAGCCTGCGCCACCAGGGGGGTTCGATGGGCCAGATCGCGGGCAGCGTCGTGAGCCCGCGGGCGCGGACGGCGTTCCTCGTGATCATCTCGATCCTGATCTGGATCGTGCTCGCCGTCTTCGCGTTCATCATCGCAACGCTGTTCGTCAGCAACCCCGGCGCAATCTTTCCGATCAACGTCCAGATCGTCGTGGCGGTCGCATTGGGTTGGCTGACGCGGCGGCGCGGGATTCCGATTCTCTGGCCGTCGCTCGTCGGTTACGCGCTGCTGGTCGCGGCGATTCTCTACGGCAACCACTTCGCGGCTGCCTTCCCGGTCATCGGCGAGGTCTCGGTCACCGCCTGGGTCTGGATCCTGCTGCTCTACTCGCTGGTCGCCTCGGTCTTGCCGGTGTGGTTGCTCCTTCAGCCCCGCGATTATCTGAACTCCCACCAACTCATCACCGGCCTCGGGCTGCTCACGCTGGGCCTGGTGGTGCTGAATCCGACCATCCAGGCCCCGGCCATCAACGCCGCTCCGATCGGCGCGCCACCGATGCTTCCTTTCCTGTTCATTACGATCGCTTGCGGAGCGATTTCCGGATTCCACGGACTGGTTTCGTCGGGCACCACTTCGAAACAGATCGGCTGCATGACCGACGCCCGGGCGATCGGCTATGGGGGGATGCTCGGCGAGGGTGCGCTGGGGCTCCTCGCTGTACTCGCGGCGACGGCGGGCTTCGCGACGGCGGGGGAATGGTCGAGCCACTACGCGAGCTGGGGCGAGGCGTCGGGGCTTGGCGCGAAGCTCGGCGCTTTCGTGAGCGGCGGAGGCACCTTCGTCGCGGCGCTGGGCATCCCATTCGAAGCGGCGAAGAACTTCATCGCGGTGATGGTGATCGCGTTCGCGGCGACCTCCCTGGATACGGGTGCGCGCATCCAACGGCTCATCATCATGGAACTCGCAGAGAGCTACGGCGTGCGCCCGCTCACCAACCGCTACGTCGCGGGGTGCGTGGGAATCGCGGCCGCGCTGTTGCTCGCCATCACCCAGGCGGGTGGCAAGGGCGGCCTGATCCTCTGGCCACTATTCGGCACCACCAACCAACTGGTGGCTTCCGTAACGCTCCTGATCGTTTCGGTTTGGCTGCAAAAACTCGGCCGGCCGATTCGCTACACGCTCGCACCGATGTTCTTCGTCGGAGCGGCGACCGCCATCGCGATGTGCGGTGAACTACAGGGGTATTTCGCTAACTTCGGCCAGCAGTGGCTGCTCGCGGGAATCGGAAGCTTGATTCTCGTGCTCGACGTCTGGGTCGTCTACGAGGGTTTGCGGATGCTGGCCCGCGGCAACTCACATCGCCCATCCCCCGCACGGCAGTAATCGCGCAAGGCGGAATCGACGACATCAATTCACCTCGAACTGCACCGGCAGTGAATTCACAACGCCGAACAGATCGCTGTAGTCATCCGTCCAAAGTGGTATGTCTCGCAGTTCGCCCTCGGAAGGCCGCCGCGTGCGGAGCGCTTCAGCGGGTAGCTCCGCGTGCTTCGCGCGCTGCTGGACGGATCGCTCGATCGCCTCGATGCGCTGCAGATCGCGACTGCCGGCAATCCACACGGATCTCTCACTGTAGAAGCGCTTCAGCGTCTGGTTGCGAATCTCGAGGGCGGTGAACCCCTGATTCACGATTGCGCGGGCAACGAGCGAGGCGAGATCCAGTCGCCTGCTCGACGCGTGGATGATCAGCAGACCGCCAGGGCGCAGCGAATCGACGTAGAGGCGAAATGCCTCGGCGGTCAGTAGGTGCATCGGAACCGTATCGCTGCTGAACGCGTCGATCACCAACACGTCGAACAGGGGCCGCTCACCCTGCTCGAGTTCGGAGCGCAGGGAAATACGCGCATCGCCTTCGATGATCTCGACTTCCGCCTTCGACTGGGAGAGATAGGTGAAGTAGGACTCGTTGCGCGCGATTTGGACGACCGCCGGATCGATCTCGTAGAACCGGATCCGATCTCCAGGGCGCCCGTAGGCGGCGAGTGTCCCCACGCCAAGACCGACGATGCCGATGTTCCGGGGCTCCTCCTGACGTTCCTGCAGCAGCGTGATGCCGATTCCCGTGTGTGTCCCAAAGTAGGAGGCCGGTCGCTTTGGGCGCGCCAGGATCTGCGTGCCGTGCGTGGTGCTGCCATTGAGGAGCTGCCGCTGGGTCGTCGACTCCGAGCCGACTTCGAGGACGCGCAGCACTCCGAAGAAACTGCGCTCCTGGAAAATCAGGCCTTCGAGCGGCGCGAAGGCCTGGGGGCTGAAGCCATAGACGGCCAGCAGGCTCGCGATCGAAGCCATCGCCCAGCGCCATTTCGGTGCGTGCTGGTTGAGCCACCCGCGCGTGTCTGTCCAGCGCGAGACGAGCAGGAGTGCGCACGCAAGGGCGAAACCGAGGGGCAGTTCGTCGTAGTCGTTGAAGACGCGCGGCGCGATCACGCCAACGAGAATCCCGCCGATTGCACCGCCGCCCGAGATACACAGGTAATAGAGGGTCAAAGTCTCGGAGGCTGGCCGCAGTCTGTGGAGTTCGCCGTGGAGCAGCATGCAGATTCCGAAGAGCAGCATCACGAAGAACGCGATCAGAACGTACGCCGAGACGGCGACCTCTTTGAAAAGGCCCACCTGGCCGGGCACCACCCCAAACGCGAGCACAAGCTGCAGCACGATCGGGAACGCGACCAGAATCATCCACGGCGTCCTGCGCTGATCGCGCTCGGCACCGAAACACAGGATGAAAGTCGTCAGATAGACGGCAAGAGGAATGATCCAGAGGAACGGAACGCTCGCCAGATCGATGCAGAGTTCGTTGGTGACGCCCATCAGCAGGACCACCGCGACACCTGCGAGCGAAATCCAGAGAAAAATCTGCGACGGACCTACAGCGACGTTCTCCCGGCTCGCTCGCACCGCAAATGCCCCGGGCGACGGGGCACGCGCGGCGATCACCGCACAGCCGAGAATGGCCACGCCCGCGAGCGCGAAGGCGACCGACCAGAGGCCGTCCGTCGCCGATAGCGAAAGGCGGGGTTCCAATACGAATGGGTAGACGAGCAGCGCCAGGAGCGAGCCGAAATTCGACACCGCATACAGACGGTAGGGAGCCTGCCCGGGATTTCGCCGCGCGAACCAGGCCTGGATGAGCGGCCCCGTCGCAGCGAGCATCAGAAAAGGCAGTGCGACGTTCGCACCGAGCATGGAGGCGATCGACCCGAGCGGCGCAATCGCACCTTCTGGCTGCCAGCTCTCACCGGGCAAGACCGGCAGAACCAACAGAGCGCCCGCGAAGACGATTGCGTGCACGATCGGCTGAAGTGAAGGTTTGACGAAGCGGATCAGGAAGTGCGCGTACGCGTAGCCGGCGAAGAGCGTCGTCTGGTAGAAGGCCAGACACAGGGTCCATACCCCAGGTGCACCACCGAACCACGGCAGGATGCGCTTCCCAACCATGGGCTGTACGAGAAAGATCAGGAAGGCGCTCGCGAAGGTCGCAATCACGAACATCGCGCCTACCCATCCCGGCGCAGACGCTGCCTGCCCCGCAGCGTCGTCTCCATCTTGCTGCATTGCTTGCGTGCGGGGCTGCATGAGTTCAATGGCCTAGCACCCCACCCGCGGGGTCGCCACAGCGGGGGCTCGCACATCGGGGCCAGCCTTCATCCCGTGAGCGGCTTCTCATTGCGATCAGAAGCTGCCCAACAGACTGGGGCTCGGGTGGGATGGGCGAACGCGCGAATCCGCTTTGGCTTGCGCGAAGGCTCGAATCCGCGTCGACCCATACGGGTTCAAGCGAGCGGATTCTTTCGCCGAAACGACTGGTATGGTCGCTTGTCCGCCGCCTATCCCTCGCACCATCGCCTCAACGCTCGCGTTCGCGTTTTGCGTGTTAGTTGCCCATTCCGCAGAGAGCGAAATCTACCGCTGGACCGATGCGCGGGGAAATCTGCACTTCACTTCCGATCTGAGCCAGGTCCCAAAGCAATATCGAGCCCAGAGCGCCGCCAGCGATTCCGATCTATCCAGCGTCAGCATATTGCGAGGCGGAGCGACTTCAGGCTCTGACGGCCACGCCAGGGCTGTCAAAGAGCGCGTAGAGGAACTCCGGCGGCAGCAGCAGAAGTCCGCGGTGAAGAGGCAGCCGGCGCCCGCCGCTCCGAAGGCCGACCCGGAACCACAGAAATACAAATTCAACTGCCGGAAGCGAACGAAGAACGGGCGTTGCCAACGCTTTCGCACCGCAGCCTGGGACGCGTGGAATCAACGCCAGTAGAGGCGGAACGATTCGCCGCCAAGGCGCGCAACCGAGATTCGCCGGATCAGCTCGATCGTCTTCGCCGCGCGGACTGCGAAATTCGATTCGCGCGCATGCGGCGCCGGTTGAGAAACTGCAGGCAGCCAGAAGGCGACTGGGGCTGGAGCCCGATGGCCTCCCGTCACCGCTCCCGGGCAATGACCGGCTCCAGAATCGCTCCACCCAGGGGGAGGTACCGCCAGCTGGCGTTATCGAGCTCTGATCCGGGGTCCTTCGAGGCAGGACCCTTCCCGTCGCCATGAGCGAACTTACGGGACGCACCCAGCAGCGCGCGGATCACACCGAGGTGCGTGATGACAGCCAGCCGGCGGCCCGGGTGCGCGCCGACCAGTTCATTCACGATCGAATGGGCACGCTGCGCCAACTCTCGCAGGTTTTCACCCGCACCGGGCCGAACATCGAGATTCCCGGCGTCGAAGCACCGCAAGGCGTCACCGCTCGTACGTTCGATCTCATCGCGCGTCAGACCTTCCCATTTGCCGATGTCGAGTTCGCGCAGCAGCGGATTCAACTCGGGACGAAGGTCGTGCGTTTCTCCAACGATCGCGGCGGTCTCGACCGCGCGACAGAGATCGCTCGAAATGATTACGTCAATCGGTTCGTGGGCGAGCTCTCGAGCAAGCGCGCTCGCCTGCACTCGGCCGCGATCGGAGAGCGGCGGATCCCCGTGCCCCTGCCAGCGACCCTCCGCGTTCCAGGTCGACTCGGCGTGCCGGATCAACAGCAGTGACGCCTCCCTCAAGCCTCGATCTCGGTCCGCGACCAGCGGCGGCTGAGCCCGGCGAGCGGCAGCGCAAACAAGAGCGCTGCGATGATCGGTGTCAAGCAGTGCCCAAGAAGCACATGGAAGCCACCCGCGACGCTGCAAATTGTGTGAACGGCCAGCGCGCCGAGACCCGCGGCGCCCGCCGCCACCCCGCCCGCTGCGATCTTGCGATGCTGCGGGGCGCCGCGCGAAAGATAAACGCAGGCCACCAGCGCAGCCGGAATTGCGAGCGCGAACGCATGCCCGAGGCAGCTCGCGCTGCCCGCCAACAGGCTCGAGAGCGGCCCGGGCTGGCTCCCAACAGCCGACCAGAGCCCACAGCCAATCAACCAGACGGCAGCCACGACCGCGCCGAGCTGGCCCGTGCGCGCGAGCGGCTCCCGGCCCGGAATCGCGCTCGCCAACCCGGCCACGACCGCGCCTGCAGCGACGGCGGCCAGCCCGAGCAGGATTGCGACGGTAACCGGGCTCGACCAGAACGCGGCGGTGCCAACGAGCGGCAACTCCCCCGTCATCAAAACCATCGCAACGGCGGCCGCGAACCACAGCCCCACGACCGCCGACACCGCAACCCGTAGGCGGGCAATCGGCTTCACCGGCGGTAGATCGCGGGCGAGCTGCTGAACGAGATCCTCCGTCGACCGCTCCGTCATTCGCTGCTCTCCTCGAGCCGCAGGGCTTCGATGTGCGCGCGCATCGCGCGGTAGCCGCGGTGTGCGCGCACCTTGAGCGCGGCCTTCGTCGCACCTGCCTCAGCGGCGGCTTCTGCGATCGAATATCCGTGGATGTGAATCAATTCGACGGCCTGCCGCTGGGCGTCCGGTAGTGCGCGGAGCGCACCTTCGAGTTCGGGCGAGAGGCGGCTCGGCGGCGCGACGGGATCGCTCGAAGGCTCCGAGACCCCGTCGGCTTCCAGCGAAATCTCGCGCTGCGAGCGCCGCGTTTGCTGTCGGGCCTGGTCGATGATCGCATTGCGAGCGATCGCGTGTAGCCACGGTGTAAAGCTGCGCTCCGCCCGGTAGGTGCTGCGCGCGCGGTGAATCGATATCAGGATATTCTGCACCACGTCCTCCGCAGCTGCGGCGTTGAGCAGACGGCGCTGGACGAAGCTCCGAAGGTAGGGGATCAACTCACCGAGCAGCTTCTCGAAGGCCGGCGTGTCCCCCGCCTGGGCGGCGACCATCCAGATACGCCAGCGGGCTTCGCGCTCGTCGCCCATCGACCGCCTCTCTTCTACGATTCAGCTCGGTCTGAGGTTACCAAGGCTGTGCGGGTCGGCTCGAGAGCCCCTCGGAAGAACTCGGAACCGATGGAATCCATCAGAATTCCGACCGAACTCTGACACTTGTTGCGCGTTGGGGCCACTATAATGGGTACGAGGCACCCTCCAATGGGAACGAGTCAACTGCACGGGGCAGGCCTGTGAGCCGGAAACTATTCAACCATCTCTTCGTCGAGCTCTCGGTCGCGATCGGAAAGCGCGTGCCGCGCTACGCACTCTGGCTGGAGCTCCACGACCTCGGTTGGGATCCCGAGTCGCTGCGGGTGGCCGAAGCGCTCCAGTTTTGCGATGGCCAGATGGACGACTTCCTCGCGGGTCGCGGGCTGAAGATCAGCCGCCGCGCGCGGAACCGCCTACGCAAGGACCTCGCAAATTTCGACCCCACCCGCCCGCTTCCGCACGAGATCTTCGAGAGATTGTGCGGATTCTGAGAGCCAGCTGTCGACCCCTGGGGTCTGTCTGAAACTCAACTGCGGGGCCAGACACACAAGCCCGCTCGGCGCTCAACACCGAGGCGCGTCATGGAAGGCCCCTCCCGATGCGGGTCGCGCCATCATTCACGGTGGCCTCGAACGTCGATCGGGGTCGATCAGTCCGTGGACGGCAAACCGAGCTGAATGCGGATTGCGCTGCTCAGCGCGCCGAACGCCGACGCTCGATGGGAGATCTGATTCTTTTCCGATTCTGAGAGTTCGGCCATTGCGCGACCGATTCCCTCGACGAGAAAAACGGGGTCGTAGCCAAAACCCGATCGCCCACGCGGTGCATCGAGGATGTGCCCCGCGCACTCGCCGCGAGCCGTCACGACGTCTCCCTCTGGAGTCGCGAGCGCGGCGATACAGACGAAGCGGGCACGGCGCTGCTCGCCCGAGCAGTTCGCGAGTGCCTTGAGCAACACATCGACGCGGCCCGCGTCGTCGAGGCCGGGCCCGCCGTAGCGCGCCGACAACGGGCCTGGCGCGCCGCCGAGGCACGAGACCTCCAGGCCGGAATCGTCCGCGAGTGCGACCCGGTCCGAGAAGTGCGCCGCGGCTTTGGCCTTGGCGATCGCGTTTTCCTCGTAGTCCGCACCCTCTTCGGGCAGGACGATACCGGGGAAATCGGAAAGGGGGCGAATCGCCAGCGACAACGGGCTCAGGATCTCGCGAATCTCGCCGAGCTTTCCCGGATTCGAAGTCGCGAGTACGGCCTCCGAATTTCGCACCGACGGCCTCGACGGGGTCATCACTCTCGCTTGGCTCGGGCAATCGCCTGGCGCTGAAGCGCGCCCAGGTCTTCGATGCCCTTCAGTCCCAACGCAGTCAGTTCGTTCAGCTCGTCGACCGAGAACGTGGCTTCCTCGCCAGTGCCCTGAACCTCGACGAAGCGACCTGCCCCCGTCGCCACGACATTCATGTCGACTTCCGCGCGCTTGTCTTCCTCGTAGGCGAGATCCAGCATCACCGAACCTCCGACCACTCCGACCGACACGGCTGCAACCGAATCGCGAAGCGGATTGCGTTCGAGATCCCCGCGCGCAACGAGGCGCTCGACGGCCACCGCGAGCGCCACGTAGGCGCCGGTAATCGACGCGCAGCGCGTTCCGCCATCCGCCTGCAGTACATCGCAGTCGATCCAGAGCGTTCGCTCGCCCAACGCGCTCAGGTCCGCCACAGCGCGCAAGCTCCGACCAATCAGGCGCTGGATTTCGAGGGTGCGGCCCGAGGAACGCCCGCGTGTGACCTCGCGATCGACGCGACGATCGGTGGAACCGGGCAGCAGGGAATACTCCGCGGTGAGCCAGCCCCGGCCGGTGCCGCGCAAGAATCGCGGCACCTTGTCCTCTTCGCTGACGGTGCAGAGGACCACCGTCCGCCCCATCTCACAGAGCACCGAAGCCAGGGGGTTGTCGGTGAAGTCGGGAGCGATACGCACGGAGCGCAAATCATTCAGCGACCGGCCATCGATTCTCAAGGCTTCCTCCGAGGGTTCATGGCGAAAACGTCCGATCTTCAGCGACTGCCGACGCCACGTCGGGCATCGTAGCGCCGACCGAACTCGAGTGCGGCTCGAACCAGCGCAGCGACGATCCGGTCGCGCTCTTCAGTACCGCGCAGCAACCGCTCATCGAGACGATTGGTCAGAAAACCGATCTCGACCAACGCGGCGGGCATTTGGACGCCTTCCAGAACCACGAAGAGGGCTTGTTTCACGCCGCGGGCTACCTGCGGGTCACCCGCGAGTTCCCGCTGCGCGAGGCGCGCGAACTCGTTGGACTCCTCCATGTGTTCGTTCGTGATCAGGTCCCCGATGATCGCAACCAGCGCATCGTCACTGCGCTTGGCGGGTGCGTCGTTCGCGTGAAACGCCAGATTTTCGCGGCGCGCGACCTGCCCCGCATGATCATCGCTCGCGTCGAGCGAAAGAAAGAAGGTCTCGATGCCCCTGACCTCGACGTCGTGGGTCGCATTCGCGTGAATCGAAATGAACAGGTCTGCACGTGCATCGTTCGCAATCGAGGTTCGCTCCTCGAGCGGAACGAAAGTGTCGTCGCGACGCGTCAGAACGACCTTTAATCCGTTTCCACTGAGGCGCTTGGCGAGACGGTGCGCGATGTCGAGCACGAGTTCTTTTTCGAGCAGGCCCTCCGCGCCGCGAGCACCCACGTCGTCACCCCCGTGGCCCGCGTCGACCACGACGGTGTCGAATCGATCGGGTCCACTGGATTCGGCTGCGCGAGAGAGCGCAGGCGTGAGCGCTACGACCCATAAAGCCGCCGCAATCGCGAAACGCTTTCCTTCGAGCTGCAACGTTTTCCCCCCAGCGGGCACCTTACCACGGAGTTCGACGCTTCGCGTGCGCGGCTATTCGCCCATTCCGTCCGGCGCCGGTACGGCGTGCCGTTCGCGTCGCGACGACGCCGGAGCAGACATGGCGTCCGTCCGCACGCGGCAGCCGGGCACGCCGGGCTCCCCTTCCCGTGGACCGGACCCCGCTCGAATCGGGAGGCGCGGCGGTGCACTGCGCGGGCCGTTCTGCCGACAAGGTGCCGATGCTGAAAATAGGCCCAGGGACCCCGGCTCAGCGCTTCGCGCGGCGATTCTTCTTCGCGGGGGGGCGCCGGTGAAAATCGATGAGTTCTCCGAGGCTGCGCATTTCGAATCGGCTCCGGGCAATTTCGAGCAGATCGATCAGCACGCGCGCGGTGGCCTCTGCGTCACCCAGGGCTCGATGTCGCGCACCATTGGAGACGCCGAAGTGGGCACAAACGCAATCCAGGTTGTAGCGGCCGAGTTCGGGGACCAATCGCCGCGCGAGCTTTCGAGTACACAGCACCGCCCCGCAATAGGGGGGAAGCCCACACAGATCGAGGGCGCGAGTGACGAACCGGTGATCGAAGGAAGCATTGTGGGCGACGAACGGAGCCGTGGGCGTTCGATCGAGCCAACACGCGAACGACCGCAGCGCGCGTCGCGTCGTGGGCGCTTCTGCGACCATGGCATCGTGGATACCCGTCAGTGCGACGATCGCGCGCGGCAACTTTCCGGGCGGCCTCACCAGGGTCTCGAAACGGTCGACGATCCGCAGCCCCGAAACCCGCACCGCCCCGATCTCGAGAATCGAAGCGCCGTTGACATCGAGGCCAGTCGTCTCGAGATCGACCACGACGAAATCCGCAGCTGCGATCTGCTGATCGGCTACATCGAATTCAGCGCCCGGTCGAAGATCGCTGGGGTTCAACCGATCGGGGAGCGACTGCGGGGGCCGGTCCAACGCGAGGCCCACGATGCGGCGAGCGAGCGCTGGGTCCACTTCAGTCTCGACTGCGAGCAACTGCTGCGCAAGTTCGACGAGCCCCACGGACGTACCGCGCTCGCGGAACCGATTCAATGAACGCCGCATCCATTCGGGCGTGGAGGATGTCATGGATTTTGAACCGCAGAGGAATGCGAACCGCGTAACGGGGACGCAAGGCTACCACACGAGCGCCAGGCTGCTCCGTGACAGCGCGCGTTGGCTTTCGTATCGTGGCCACCCTGTGACGCGGAATCTCCTACTCACACTGCTTGCGTTCGCGGTTTCCGCAACGAGTATGCCCGAGCGGGCGCTCGCCGAGCCCGCGGTTGCGCGGCCGACCGTACCGAAGCACTCCGCGTCGCAAAGCAGCGGGACGGTCTTCTTCATCGGCGTCGGCGAGACCGGCGCGGTCGCCGCGATCGGGACCGCCCACACCCTGCAAATCCCCGACATCGCCCGAGCCGGCCGGGTCGAGTTTCGCCTCGGCGAGTCTTGGGATCTGATTTCGACTTCAACGCGTCTTCTGGTACCCCCTGGCATTCCGTTCCATGCGCCGGGGGGAACCGTGGCCGGAGACTTCTTCGTCTACGCGCTGGATTCCGCACCCGAAGGGGTCCGTGTCCTCGAAATCGAAACCGACGCGAAGCTCGCCAACCTGAAGAAGGGCGACGCCGTCCAGATCCTCGGAATTCCCGCACAGGGCGATGTCGACGAAATGGTCTTGAGTGGGGAAATCCTGGATGCCTCTTCCGAGCTGATCCAGCTGGATCTCGAAGCACCCGTCGATCTTCGCGGTTGGGGCGGCGCACCGGTGATCTCGAGCGCGTCGGGGCGCGTGATCGGCATCCTGCAGGCGAGCGTTTCGAGGGCTTCGATTCCGCGGCTCACGGTGGGCCCCATTGGCGCCGTACAAAGTGCACTCGGTGGGCTCCGCGCGGGAGCGACGGGACGCAGCTTTGCCAAACTCGCCGACACTTCCGCCGAGCGAGGCAACCGTGCAGCGCAATCCCAGACGCAGCCTGTGATCCTTCAAGTGCCAAACCAGACGAACATTCACCTCGAAATCGAGTTTCCGGGCGACGGCGCGGTGGTCTCGGATTCCGCTTGCGGCACTTTCGTGGCTGGCCGCGCCATGGCGCTGGGCGATCGCTCGAAGCGCTTCGATGTCGCGCTCGTGCTGGACACATCCGGCTCGACATCAGAACCGACGGGAGCCGACATCAATGGCAACGGCGTGATTGGCGCGCGGCAGCGCGGCCGAATCGCCTCGCTCTTCGGCGGCAGCACCGATGACGGAGATTCTGTTCTGGCTGCCGAGGTCCTTGCCGCTCGTCAGATCTTGCGGGATCTCGATCCGCGAACGACCCGGGTAGCGGTCATCACTTTTGCGGGTGGCGACAGCCTAAGAGAGACCGGCCCGCCCGCAGTCACCCGGCAGCCACTCACGAACGAATACGAGCGAATCGAAAACAGTCTCAACTTCATCCTGCGCACGGAACCGCACGGCCAGACCCACATTTCCGGCGCTGTCGATCACACCACGATGGAGCTGCTGGGGTTGTACGGATCCCGTTCGGAAAAAGTTTCCAACGCCGAAAAATTGGTCTTCTTCTTTACGGACGGCCAACCCACCCTGCCCTTCGGTCCGCTCGCACAATCCGACAACACGCGAGCCGTACGTCGAGCGGCGATGAGGGCGAACAAAGCCGGAATCCGCATTCACTCGTTTGCGATCGGTTCGGAGGCGCTGGCCGGCCCCATCGCGAGCATCGAACTCGCCGACATGACTGGAGGCTCGTTCATTCCAGTCCGCCACCCGGGCGAACTCTCGGCCGTCGTAGATGCGTTGAACTTTGCCAACCTCGAAGACGTAGTGCTTCGAAGCAAGACGACGGGGAAAGAAGCCAACCCGTTTCGGGTGACCGCAGACGGAAGCTGGGGCGGTTTCGTCAAGATGGTGCCCGGCTCCAACGAGATCCAGATTTCGGCGCGTTCCACGGATGGCATCGGGGCCTCCGAAGTGGTCCACGTCATCTACGAGCCCGCCGCCCAGCCGCTGCAGATTCCCGCCGACCTCGGGATTCGCCACAACCGATTGCTCGAAGATTGCCTGCGAAACCTCAAACACCTACGTGTCGCCGCTGAAGAAAAGCAGGCCGAAAAGGTGCGCAAGGAACTCCTGATCGAAATCGAGCACGAGCGCGCCAAGGCCCGAAAACGCGCCGCCGAGCAGCGCAAGCAACTCGAACTCGAGGTCGAAGACATCAACTAGCTCCCTGCTTCGGGGAGCCGGTGGTTTTGAGAAGCTTGTGGGTGATTATTGCTGGGCGACGCGCTGCTGCTGGTCGACGTTGTAGTTGCTGTCTTCGCTGAAAACCTTGAGCGGAGCCCAGCCCGGCATTTCGGACATGCGCGGCATTCCAGTTGTCATCGCTCCGGTCGGATCGATCACCCAGGGATCGTTCGGGTCTTCGAACCAGAAGGTCACCATATGGTGCTGTTTGTCGCTGCGGCGATAGACGATCGCGCGGAAGACTTCTTCGTCACCAAATCCCAGATCGCGCAGCAGGTTGTAGACGAGGAGTTCGAGGCCATCGCAATCGTCGCCATTGGTTCGAAACGTCTCTTCGAGTGTCGCCCAATGGTCGATCGGCCCGTCCGCGATGTAGTGCTGCTGGGCCTGCTCCTGAATCCAATCCGCCAAATCGCGAGCCAGAGCGCGCTTGCTCTGCTGGCGGAACTCGGCGTACTTGGAGCGAAGGTCGGCGGGGCGGTCAGACGCGGCCCCCAAATCTGCACCGGATGCGACCGCCGGAGTCGGGGTCTCGGAGTCTGGCACGCCCTGGTCGGCCCGCTCCCGAGCCTGCCAAACTTCGATCTTTGATCCCCAGGGATCATCGACGGGCGGTTGAGCAAAATACCAATACGTGAGCGGTCCGGTGAAAACGCCCGCGCAGCCCCAGCCGAACCAAACCGCGATGCTAAATAGCATCGTGGAACCCAACCTATGTGTTGATTTCACCATCGTGAATTACATCGGCGGATGAGTGCACTGAATTAACGCTAAGTAGCTGATTTATATAGAAAAAAATGATTTCCAGAGTTCGGCTGGCGGTTCCGGTGGATGCAAACGAATCTGCGTGCCCGGGGAGCCGCAGGTAGCGCGCAGCTGGGCACACATGGATGCCTGGGGCGCTTGATGTCGCCGAACGGGGGCTTCTTGCCCGCCCTTCTAGGCGGGAATTCCGCAGGAGCGCGTGAAGGCGAAGAGAATAACCATGAAGAGGACGATCGAGGGAACGCCGAATGCAATGTAGAGCTTGGCGGCCAGGTCGTTCTTCCCTCCGGGTTTTTCGTCCATATTCTTTCCTTTTCTGTTCGTGCGTCCGTTGAAGGCGCGCCAATCTAGCCAGCTTCGATGGCGCCGTCGACCGCCGTCCGCAGGTTGAGTCGCTGCTGCGCTCGGCTGGCTGCAACCAAGGGGCGAGGAGCGCGATGCCGGAATGGCCCCGGTAACGTCGCGAGCGAATCCATAGGATTCGCCCGCTAGACTGCGGTAGGGGTAGGGGTGAACCTCCGACGCACACTTCCGATCATTGGGCTCGTCTACGTGATCGAGGGCTTCCCAATGGGAGTCCACGATCTGTGGCCCGTATATCTGCGCGGACACGGCGCTTCTCTGACCGAGATCGGCCTACTCGCTGCGCTCGGTTCCGCGTGGACGCTGAAGGTACTCTGGTCGCCGCTCGTCGCCCGCTTGGGTGAGCCCCGCCAGTGGATCTCAGGATCGATGGCGGTCATGGCCGCCGCGCTGGTCGGCATCTCGCAAAGCGATCCCCACTCCATTTCGACATCACTCTGGATTGCCTTCTGGATCTACTGCCTGGCTTCTGCGACGCAGGACGTCGCGATCGACGGGTATTCGATCGGCATTACCGAGCGCGGCGAAGAAGGCCCCGTCAACTCGATCAAAGCAATCGCTTACCGAGGCGGAATGGTCGTCGCAACCGCCCTGCTCTTTTTGCCGCGTTGGATCGGGTGGCCGGGAACGTTTGTGGTCGCGGCATTGATCAGTGCGTGCATGGCGGCCGCGGCCTTCGCTGCACCGAAAGTAGTGGTACCAGCCCGCGAACGACGGGAACTCTGGCCGGCGTTGAAACGTTGGTTCGGCGAGAGCCACAGCGTGGCAGTCATCGCCTTCGTCATGCTCTACCGAATCGGTGATCTCGCGATCGGCCCCATGCTCAGCACTTTCTGGGTCGACCGCGGTTTCTCGAACGAAGAGATCGCACTCGTCTCGAAGGGTCTCGGCATCGGCGCCTTCGTGCTCGGCGCCATCCTAGGTGGATGGGGTGTCCATCGGATGGGCATTGCTCGGAGTCTTTGGATCTTCGGTGCACTCGCGCTCTTTACCAACCTCGGTTACGCGACGATCGCCGCGTTTCCCGAATTCGGCCGCGCGGGCGTCTACACGGCGGCCCTGATCGATTCCTTCTGTAGTGGCTTGGCTTCGGCCGCGTTTCTCTCCTACCTGATGAACATCTGTCAACGCGAGCACGCAGCCGTGCAGTACGCGCTACTCACCGCCGCCTATCGACTGCCGGGCATTCCCGCCGCGAGCTTGTCGGGTTTCTTGACCGAGCGACTCGATTACGCGATTTATTTTGCATTGACTGCAGCGATGGCCCTGCCCGCGTTCGCATTCCTGCCGCGCGCAGCCACTCGCATCGACGCGAGATTGCGCGCCCATCCAAATCGCTGAAATCGCTACTCGACCGACCTGGACTTCTTTTGCCACTCCTCGGGAACACCCGCGAGACTGGCCTCGACGCCCAGGTCCAGAAGCGCGCGCTCCGCGCGCGCAACGTCTTCTCTTTTCCGTTGGACCTCGTGCTTCAGCCCGTAGTTGGCCGGGGAGTCGTCACTGATGCCGGCCTGCACGCCCGGCGCCGCTACCTTCCAGTTGCTCGACTTCCCCACCACCTCCGACATCTTGTCGAGCGACGCATCGAGTTCGGCCTTCGCGGTCTCCACAGCAGCTTCCGCATCTGCAAACCGAGCGCTCCATTCCCCACGGGTCAGGCCCCCGCGCTGGCCCGATTCGATCAGCGGTGTCGCCGGCAAGGTGAGCAGCCGATCGAGGGTTACACTCTTTGGCGAGGAATCGACTTCCACGTCATCGGCTGCAGCGCCCACGAGAGGCACGGCCAACCACAAGGCGCCGAGCGCAGCGATCCCGCGTTTCCGGTCTCGCGCAAATTTCCAGTACCACTTCACCATTCGAATACCCTGGAATCCCGGTAGACGCGAAGCGCTCCAGCGGAATTCAACATAGCGAAATCCGATCACAGACCTTTCACGCACGCTCGAGAGCGGCCTCCAGCCGCCACTCCAGCTTGATCCGTCCAGGCCACACGATTCGACACCAAGGAGACTGATTCGAGGCCAAGGCGAGGGTTCCGGGGCCAGGCCGACGATTTCAAGACCGAGCTGAAAGATTCAGTCTCGGCTTCACAGGAATCGAGGTCAAGCCACCGTGTGAAAAGCCGATACGAACAGCGGGATCCCAGGTGGGGGTCGGTAACTCCATCCTCTTGGAGGGTGATGGGCGATGGATCGTGATAAGCTACATCGGCTCCTGCGTCTCGGTATCGAGAAGGGAGCATCAGATATCCACTTTCAGGTGGGCTATCTCCCCCTTTATCGGTTCAACGGTGACCTTGTCGAGCTCCGCTACAAGGTCTTGACCGAGAAGGATACGGAATCGATTGCCCGAATCCTTGCCGAAGCCGACGGCAAGGTACTCGATGATTTCAACGAACTCGATCTCGCGTTCGAACTGCCTAGCGAAGGCCGATTCCGAGTCAACATTTCGCGCCAACGACGCTTCTGCAATATCGTCCTGCGGGTCATCCCGTTGCAAATCCGCACCTTTGAAGAACTGAATCTTCCGAGTACGTTGCGCGATGTGGCGCGCTTGCAGCGGGGCTACGTGCTCGTCACCGGCTCCACCGGAATGGGTAAATCGACCACGCTCGCCACGATGATCGAAGAGATCAACCACACCCGGAAGGCGAAGATCGTCACGATCGAAGATCCGATCGAATTCGTCTTTACGCACGACAAGAGCATCATCACCCAGCGAGAGGTCGGCACCGATACGATGTCGTTCCCCGACGCGCTGAGGGCCGCGCTGCGCCAGGATCCCGACTGCATCATGGTCGGCGAAATGCGTGACCAGGTCACCGTAGACACCTCGCTCAAAGCGGCTGAGACCGGGCACCTCGTCCTCTCGTCGATTCACACCAGTGATGTGCAGTCCACGATCAATCGGCTCGTTTCGTTCTTTCCCGCAGAAGAGCATCTGCAGGTACGAGCGCGCCTCGCCGACAACCTGGCGGCGATCGTTTCCTTGCGGCTGCTACCCACCAAGAAGCAGAACTCGCGCGTGCCGGCCGTCGAAATCATGCGGAGAACACGAAGCATTCAAGAATGCATCAAGGACCCTGCCAAGACGTGCGAGATCTCGGAATACATCGCGCGTGGACGCGGCGAGATGATGCAAACCTTCGATCAACACCTGCTCGATCTGCTACGCGCGAACAAAATCTCTGTCGAGACCGCATTGACCGCCGCATCGAACCCGACCGACTTCCGGACCAAGCTGGCTCTCGAAGGAGGTGACCCAGACGCAGTCGAGGACGAGGGCGAAGCGAAGGTAGAGGGCCCGTTCGAAATCGATCCGGATTCGCGGTTCTAGGCGCGGAGGCAATTCTTTGGGCCCCGTGACCAATGTCGGACCGAGTGCGTCCCGCAAGCAGCGGCTTGCGGCTGATCTCCGCACGAGAGCGTCTGGGATCGCCGAGAAAGCGGGGGGCGGCGTCGCGATGATCTTCGTTGCCGAGCCGGAAAACGGTTCCCCTGAAAACAACACGCGTCTTCGAGCAGCAGCCGGTTTCCCCGAGGCCGAAGCCGCCAAAGATGCCGCCCAGGCACTCATGGCGACCGTTCGAGAAGTGATCGCCACCGGAATGGAGCAGCGACTCGGTGCGATTCCCTCCTTGGAGGGCCGCAGCAAGGGCGGCCTGATCGTCGTCCCGATGACGCTGGAAAATCAATGCCACGGCGCAATCGCCGCGGGCGCACCGAACGCGATCGAATCCGATTTTATTGAATCCGTTGAACGAGAAGCGTCGACACTCGCGCTGCTCCTCGAACACGCACGCGTCTGCGAAGAAGTCGATTCCATGAGAGCGGAGCTGGAAGATCGTAAAGCCAATGACGCTCCAGTCGACAACAGCCAGGAAGTGCTCGAGCTCTCCGAAGCGCTCTTCGCCCAGGACATCGAGCTTCTGCGAAACAACGAAAAGCTCGGGAAGATCGAGAAGCTCAAGAATGACTTCATCGAGAAGATGTCGCGGGAACTCAGAACACCGCTCAATAGCATCATCGAGGCGATCATCTCGGTCCTGACGACCGAGAACGAGACGCTCTCAGATAGCTCCAAGGTGAGCCTCCGGTCCGCGCTAGACGACGGGACCGAGTTTCTGAGGACCCTCCAGAACATCCTGGATCTCTGGAAGATCAAGCAGCGCGAGCTGCCGGTTGAGATTCAAGAGGTCAACTTTCGGGATGTCGTCGATGAGGCGATCTTCAGCGTCCAGGATCGCGTCTCGGAAAAACCCGTCGCTGTCGAGCAGGAATTCAGCGAGCCGTTTCCGAAGATCCGAACGGACCTCGCCAAGGTGAACCAGATCCTCTACCTGATTCTCGAAAATGCGGTCAAATTCACGCTTCGCGGTCAGATCACCATCATCTCGAAACTGCAGGATGATCAGCTCCGATGCGAGGTGCGCGACACTGGAATCGGCATCTGCCCGGACGACCAGCCCCACGTCTTCGAAGAGTTCTTCCAGGTCGATGAGCTGTCGTCCCGCGCCTATGCGGGAGCAGGGCTCGGACTCGCGCTGGTGCGCGATCTCGTGGTGCTGATGGACGGTGACATCTCAGTGCGCAGCGACGCGGGCCGAGGCACCTCGGTCACCTTCCAGATCCCTGTTCAGATCGTCGGCTGAGCCCTTCCACTCTCTTCGGCTGAGCCCCTCCACTCTCTGGGTGGCCCACCTTTGCGGGGCGCGATTGCGCCGCCCGCTTGCCGCTATTCCGGTGACTGATTGTCGTCCGGATAGTTGGGCTTGATGTAGCCCGCCGCGATCTCTCGCAGCGCGACTACCACTTCCTTGTTTTCTTCCGCGTCCACGAGCGGCTTGGCGCCGCGCTTGAGCTGCTTGGTTCGGATGGCAGCCATCTGAACGAGGTTGAAGCGATTCGGAACCCGATTGATGCAGTCTTCGATCGTGATGCGTGCCATTCGAGCCTCTCGGTGTGTGGGGACGGACCTGAGGAAGGACGGAGACTATACCAAGGTCCAGACGAGGGAAACCCCGGCCGACATAGGCGCCGGCCGGGGTCCTGCGACCTCCGCGAGGAAGGCCGATCCGACGAAATGGCTACGCCTTCTTCCGGCGAGCCTTCTTGCGAGTGGCCTTCTTGCGAGTGGCCTTCTTCTTGCGGGTCGCCTTCTTACGGGTGGCCTTCTTGCGAGTGGCCTTCTTACGGGTGGCCTTCTTGCGAGTGGCCTTCTTACGGGTGGCCTTCTTGCGAGT
>SMVA01409181.1_pt1 | contig 29378 bp, 24 predicted proteins | sample 2456451 | NCBI WGS metagenome assembly SMVA01 (sample SAMN11095933, study PRJNA526329) | marine sediment metagenome | biome: Marine sediment; feature: Surficial sediment; material: Deep marine sediment; isolation source: Hadal surficial sediment | place: Pacific Ocean | collected 2014-05 | depth... | reverse complement strand
TCGAGTCCCAGCAGCGCCGCGATGCTTGCATCGACGAAACCGAGCACCACCCTTGGCTGCAACAATTCGGCATCCGCCGCGGCGAGTAGATTGGCGTGTAAGGTGCCTGCGTCCCAGAAGCAATGCCGGTAGGCCCTTGCCTGGTATTTCCAGGCGTTTCGCCAATAAGTGGAAGCACTCGCCAGGATGGCAGGAGCCTGCGCGATCCGCGCCTCCATGCCGGACGCTTCCGCCAGTACAGCACGGTAATCCCCCGTGCGCAGACTGTGCAGCGCGAAGTCGTTGGGCCCGAAGTGATACACGCCTGCCGCAAGGCCAGGCAGATCGCCAGTCACGAGATAAAGATCGATGTGATAGAGGGCCCCGGTGTTGGGGTAAGCGCGGAAGTACATCTCGCCGCCACCGGGATAACGCTTGTGCTTGGTGACCCCGGCTGCGAGGTAGAGTATCCGCGCGAGCATACCGAGATCCGGAATCTGTTCAACGATACCTTGATCTTCGGTATCGGTTGGCGGCATCCCGATGATGTCGAGCAAAGGTTGCCTCGCGGCCGCCAGGATTTTCGGATCCGACGGCAACGCTACGGACTCGACGTCGCAATAGATCTTGAACGGCCGCGGTTGGTTGCTCCAGTCGAGAAAGTGCGAGTCGCGGCGCAGCTTGGTTTCGCTGTGCTTGGTCGCGTCGTGATAACGCTGCGCGGCTTCGGTTTTCAGGTTTGAGCCGGAACGATTCATCGGCCACCAGTTACATCCCACATGGGTTTGCTCAGATTCTCCGCGAACGAAGAGAACATGGAGTTGAAGCTGACGCTGATTCTCTGCTCGTTGCTCTGGCTCGGCGGAACCGAGTGCGCCAGATAAGAAGGAAACATTAAGAGGGTCCCATTCGTCACCTTTACGACGACTTGGTCTACATTCTGACTCGTAAGCTCTGTCACTGGCGGCCTCACGACGCCGGCCTGGGATCGCGGATCATGGAAATTGATCGTACCCGCACCCGGCGACGTCTGCACGTAGTACACGCCGCTCAGGAAATTGTTGGGGTGGGAGTGCATTGCATGGGAGGCTCCCGGTGCAGCGACATTGGCCCAGTAGCCGGTCAGCTCAATCTCTTCACAGACAACCTTCAGAAATTTAAGGATTGTCCCGGTCAAAATAGGCCCCTCCCGAATGCATTTGAATGATACCAAACGATGGTAATTGAAAGACTATCGAACATCTTTTTGATGGTGCCAAGGAAATCATGGCCGCTTGAACTCGTGCTGTGCGCCAACGAGTCTCTAGCACTGAGTGCTTCTTTGCCGAGAACATTGGGGATCTGAAAGTAGGAAATTGTATCGCCTATGGGCACAGGCTGTGTGAAAACCCGCTAGTGAATTAGAATAGGACTTTCCAGCCCTAGGATCTCTGATGAGTGGATTTATCGAAGGAGAGAACCGAGACCAGTCCACTCTCTTTCCCGAACGATTCGATGATTACGTCGGTGAGGACAGCCCGGTTCGGGTAATCGATGTCTTCATCGATGGCTTGGACATCTCCGGTTTAGGTTTCAAGACCGAAGCGAGCGAAGTGGGCCGGCCCGGCTATCACCCACGAACGATGTTGAAGATATATGTGTACGGTTACCTCAATCAAGTGCACTCGTCGCGCCGACTGGAACGTGAAGCACAACGCAACGTGGAGCTGATGTGGCTCACCGGTCGATTGGCGCCCGACTTCAAGACCATCGCTGATTTTCGAAAAGACAACGGCGAAGCCATACGCTTGGTGTGCCGCGAGTTTGTGATGTTGTGTCGCAAAGTGAATCTCCTCACCGACACCTTGGTCGCGATTGATGGCAGCAAGTTCAAAGCGGTGAACAATCGGGATCGGAACTTCACACGCACCAAGATGAAACGGCGACTGGCGGACGTTGAAGCGAGCATTGATCGATACCTGGGCGAACTAGCCAGTGCCGATGAGGCTGCACCCGCTGAACAGACCCAGCCGATCAAAGATAGGGTCAGGGCACTCACCGAGGAGATGGCGCGGCTAAAAAAGCTCGAAGTCCGGATGCTTGAGGCACCGGACCAACAACTTTCGCTGACCGATCCTGACGCTCGTTCCCTGCGGCACAGAGGGTCTGGGATTGTGGGCTACAACGTGCAAACGGCGGTGGATACACAACATCATCTGATCGTTGTCCACGAGGTCACCAATGCCTTTAGTGATCGACGTCAACTGGCCAAGATGGCGAGCAAGGCAAAGGCCGAGCTTGAGGTCGACCACCTGCAGGTCCTGGCCGATCGAGGCTACTACAACAGTGAAGAGATCAGAGCGTGTGAGCGGAACGGCATTGAGGCCCTGGTGCCGAAGCCGCTGACCTCGAACAACAAAGCGAAAGGCCAGTTCGATAAGCGTGACTTTATCTACAAGGCTGGGGATGACGAATATGAGTGTCCCGCCGGACAACGCCTGACGCGCCGGACCCGAACGCATGATAAAGGTCTTGTTATCTACCGATACTGGAGTTCGGAGTGTCAGACTTGCCCACTGAAATCTCAGTGCACAACGGGCAAGGAACGTCGTGTCAGTCGTTGGGAGCACGAGGACGTACTGGAGCGTGCGCAAGCACACCTAGATCGTCGTTCTGACGCGATGAAAGTTCGACGAGAGACCGTAGAGCATCCGTTCGGCACGATCAAATCGTGGATGGGGGCAACACACTTTTTGACTAAAACGCTGGATCGAGTGAGTACCGAGATGAGCCTACATGTGCTTGCTTACAACATGAAACGCGCGATGCGGTTGCTTGGCCCCCAAAGACTGATAGAAGCGATCCAGTAGGTTCGCTCGTTCGCAATAAATGGTTGATCCCAGCGAAAATATGGGTGTTAGAACAACTAAGAACCAGAATCAGGCCTTGCTATCGACCTTCATCACTGAGTTCTCACACAGCCTCGGCACAGAGCGGACGCCGAGCGATTGGTCCTGACCGGCGTGCTTGAGCGCCGCGACCACCTGGGAAATATGCACGTCACAGCATACAGTTCCGCGAGTTCATTCTGGTTCAAGGCCGCGCCCCTTATTCGCTCTTGATCACCTGGCGGGGAGCGCCCATATAATAAGATCGCGGGTCCATGATCATTGTATCCGCGTGGCTTGAATTCGATAAACGGAACCACACCTTCAATGTAGCTACCTCATAAGACAGGTGATCCGCCGTATACTTTACGAGAGATCAGCGAAATAGAAGGAGCTTGTAAGCAATGAACCGACAGAGACTCGAAGAGGTGGCAATCGCCATGGTCACACCGGGCAAAGGCATCTTGGCGATGGACGAAAGCAACCCGACCTGTAAACGTCGGTTTGATTCGATCGGTGTCGAGGCCAATGAGGAGAGCCGCCGGGCCTACCGTGAAATCCTTATCACGGCAAAAGGCAGCGGCGAATACCTGTCTGGCTACATTCTTTTTGATGAAACAATTCGCCAGGCCACGCTCGATGGTCAGGCGTTTCCAGAAATTATCGCTTCCGCAGGCGGCATACCCGGTATCAAAGTCGACAAGGGCACGTTGGATATGCCAGGGCATTCCGGTGAGAAGTTCACGCAAGGCCTCGACGGGCTCGGTGAGCGCCTCAATGAGTATCGTGAGCTGGGGGCTGGTTTCGCTAAGTGGCGCGCAGTGATAACAATTGGCGAAAGCCTGCCAAGCACGGCGTGCATCGAAGCAAACATGCGCTCGCTCGCGGTGTACGCTTCAATCTGTCAGGACGTCGACATTGTACCGATCGTTGAGCCGGAAGTGCTAATCGACGGTGATCACAACATTGAAACCTGTGACGCGGTAACCCGTAGGACGCTACGGTCGCTGTATCGTGCCTTGGCAGAGCAGGACGTTTTCATTGAGGGAACCATCCTGAAGCCTTCGATGGTGGTTTCTGGTAAAGACTGCCCGCAACAAGCAGGTGTCGACGAAGTTGCCGAGAGGACCATCGCATGTCTGAAAAATTCCGTTCCGGCTGCGAACCCCGGGATCGTGTTTCTCTCTGGTGGCCAAACGGCAGTGCAGTCCACTGTGCACCTGAATGCCATGAATGCTACGGGGGTCAACTTGCCGTGGCGTTTGAGCTTCTCTTACGGGCGTGCGTTGCAGGAACCAGCGCTCAAAGCGTGGGCTGGTGATGCTGAAAACGCTGCTCTCGCACAAGCTGCACTCGCTTTGCGCGCACGGCTGAATGGCGCGGCAACGCTGGGAGAATACAAGCCGGATATGGAAACGTCGGCTTAGCGAGGCGAAAGCTGGCCGTCTGAATTGTCGTCCAGGGTAAAGCCCACCTACAGCGTAACTTGCCCGTAGGCGACCTTGCTGATCGACAGATTTTCTGTGGCACAAGTCTGGTCGAGTAACCACGCACTACAGTGCGCCCGACCTGAAACGTCTTTTGGTCGCTTCTAATTCCTTTTTGGATGGAACTCGGAGCACCATATTACGTGTTACGTGTGGTTTCTGAAAACGCGGCAAACGTCCGGCAAAATGCCCGAATTAGTGTTGCGGTCGCCGGAGGAAAATCGCTAACCCTTTGATATGTGAAGTGGTATTTGGTGGAGCCAGGGAGGATCGAACTCCCGACCTCTACAATGCCATTGTAGCGCTCTCCCAGCTGAGCTATGGCCCCACGGAATGTTCTTGTATTCAAGACAGTAGAGAAGGCGCGAGATACTAGGGGGCGCTAAATTCCCTGTCAACCGGATGAACCTCTGCGTTCCCTACCGGGCGTTCGATCACCTATAATGAAAAAATCGAAAAACGCGTAAAAGCCGGCGGCGCGAGACGATTCGCTTGAGGATTGTTCCATGCAGCGTTCAGCAAGGGTAACGGGCCTGTCCTATTTTTTTGCAGCTTTTTGCATGATCGGCGCGTGTAGCGCAATTGCTGCTGACCTGCAGGGTCGCTGGGTCGGCTACTGGTACTGCGGTAACCGCACTACCGGAACCCACTTCGTGCTCGACATTGCGGGTAGCTCGGCGCGCTTTCAGGTTCCGATTGGCACTGCCAACCTCGCAGGTAATGTGGGCGACGACAGCATCGATCTCAATGTCGAGCAGTGGCTGGGTCGGGCGCCAGCGCCGCAGAACACCGTCACCGGCATTACCGGGAATTACCTGCCTGCAGCGGGGGTCATGACCGGTGCGGTTCAGACAACCGGTATATTGCAGTGCCGTGACAGCGGCGCCCGTCCTGCAAGAGGCGCCAGCGTCGCAACACGTCCGTTAGGCAGTGCGCCAACGTCAGCTGCACAAACAGCGCCGCGCTTCATCGCCGTAAGAACCGGTGCGATACCGCAACCGCGGGAGAATTCCAACGGCCTGCTGTTCCAGGTCACCGATGACGCTCGCAGCGGTCGAGAGCTTTCACCTGCCCAATGCTCGCGCTACGCGGATTTTCTGCAGGCTGGCCGATCGAGGCACAGCCCGATCGCCTTCGGGACAAAACTGTACAGTTCGGTACTCGACGATGAGCTGATGCTCGATGTGCTTGGTCGCGACCTGAATAGCTGGTCCGATGCGGACTTTCCGCGAATGCGGGCCATCTCTAGCGCGTGCAAGCGAGTGATGAAGACGTCACCGGACCCGGCGCATGTGCAACAGGCGGGGAGCATCCGGATCTGGAAACCTGTGCCTCTCAGTGTCGAACGCAACAGGGCGGATGGGCATCGCCGCTGGGCGGTCGCTATCGCCTCGCTGTATGCGTCTGCCATTGAGCCTCTGTCGAACATCGCGATGCGTATCGACGAGGGCCTGTATGACACCGGTACAGAACCGGCAACAACAGTAGCAGCGGCCGCCGACGGACTGACAGGGCTCTGGCACGGCTACTATCAGTGCAAGTCTCGCGATTACTACATGCGCCTGGATCTGCATGCTGCGGCAGGCCAGGTCGAGGGTACGTTCGAATTCAGCGGCGGAATGGAAACCCAGGGGCAGCGCGGTGTGTTGCGAATTCGGGGTAGCGAAACCGGCGCTGAACAGTTTCAGCTGGATCCAACCGGCTGGGTGTATCAGCCGCGCGGTGCGACGCTTTTCGGGCTGGCCGGCTCACGCGCGGGCGGCCAGCTCACTGGACGGATGACGACTAACGGTGAGGGCTGCACGACGTTCTCGGCGCGCCGCCTGACGATCACCCCAATTCCGAAAAATCCCGCAGGCCTGTTATTCAAAGTCGTTAAAAACAACACGAGCCAGTTGACGCCTGCGGATTGCCGTCGATTCGGCGAATGGCTGGCGACCGGCGAACTGCTGAGTATCGGTGCACGAGGAGTGAACAGTCTCGCGTTCGACCAGGCTGCGGCCAACGCGGTGCTGGGAAAGAGCGCGTCAACCTGGGGTGAGGACGATCACCGTAAGTTCGTTACGATTGGCCGATTCTGCGCGGTGCAGTTACGAGATTCTTTTGATGCGGCGGACCAGCGACTGCATGCGAGGGTCACCGATTGGGATCCCAAGCCGTTCAGCTCTGCGAAATTCAACTACACCCTCAATGAGTGGCTGATCGCAGATCAGGTGGACCTGGTCATGACCGAAGCCGAAGAGCTGGCAACCAGCCAACTCGAAGAAATCGGCTCTCTGCCGGATGAGCCTTCGAGCATCGATCGCTTGAACGAGATGCTTACTTTTTTGGGTAAACGCGAGCAACGCTTCAGGTTCATGCCGGTTGCGCGCCGGGGCGAGCATCGCGACAGGCTGCTGGTTGAGCGCGAGGCCCTCGGCACGCGGGTTGCGACCACGCTGGCGGCAGCCTATGTAGACTATCCGCAGACCTTCGACGGGTTCAAGGCGCTGGCCGTCGCGAGCATTGACCAGCAGAAGGCACTGAGGAGACAGGGCGTTGGGTCGGCGGCGGCTTTGCTCGAAACTTTCTACGCAGAGGAAGCAACGCGGCGCGGTAGCGCGCTCTTACCGGCAATGATCGCAGAGCATCGCGCGATACTCACGGAGGAGCTCGCAAATGCCGGTTACGGCAGCATGCCGGTATTGCTAGAAATCGATCAGCTAAGGGACAGCCTGGCAGATTACTGGTTGCCACCCAGGGACTCAAAGATGTACGCAGTTTATGTGGCGTATGTCAGCTTGCGTGATGATACTGCGCGCGCAATGGTCACCCGCTCCAACGATAAACTGTTGGAGTGGGTCGAATCATTAGCGCCGTCGCAGACCGCCAACGATCGACTCGATGAATTTATTATCCAAACATTTCGTGGTACGGAAATTCCGTCCGGGTACCTCGCACTGTACGGCGCGTTCAAAGAGAAGAGGGCGGCCTATAATCCGGATTTTTACTCGCGACCGGAAACGATGATGCCGTTGCTGCGTCGGCAGTTCGGCGAGGTGAAGTATCGCGGATTGGAGACCATTGCGTATCTGACGACGCTATTGGGTTCTATCCGCGATCATTGCCCCAATGTGATTGGCGCGATCACCCCCTACGATGCCCGGCAGCTCGACCTTTTCGTGAGGAAGGGCGGAATCGACGCGATGCAGCGTTTAGCGAGTGGCCAGGTAGAGAGTCAGGCAGAGGCCAATCGAGCCGTCATGATTGGGCTGGAGGCGATGTTCGGCGGCGCAGGCTGCCGCGTGGACATGTTCGGCAACACCACTGCGTGTGTATCACAGGAGGAGGCCGACGCTGCAGCGGAGAAGCTCATGTATTCCTTCGCAGGTGGGACCGACGCACAGCGGCTGATGCGGCTCACCTATCCCAACCGGGTCACGACCTACGATTGTGACGCTCTCACGCCGCAGTTCATGGCTAACCTGATTGAGTTTGCGGCCTTAGGCCCGTTTGCCCACCCTCCGCCTGCGTTCAGGTTACCGGCAGCCTGGGAATTCGTTGCTGGCGAATGATTTTCTGCTACAGCGTTTGCGTGCGATTGGTTTTTGCAGCGCGCGCAATTCGAGCGGTTAGATTTGCTTTTGAGCTGATTATCCGGTACGTTCCGCGCGCGATCTCGTTCTGGCCTGCCTTCTAGTTACTCGTCCGGTATTCGGACCTTCCTATCAAGTCAACCACTACACCAAGATTGTTCGTTACCGCACCCGAATTACGTGCGACTTACTACACTATGGAGGCCATGAATGGCTATTGGAACTGTAAAATGGTTTAACCCGACCAAAGGGTTTGGATTCATCCAACCGGAATCTGGCGACAAAGACGTTTTTGTACACGTCAGCGCCGTTGAGCAAGCCGGGATGGGTACGTTGACCGAAGGTCAGCGAGTCAGCTATGACGTCGTTACCGAGCGTGGGAAATCCGCCGCTGGTAACCTCAAGGCAGCTTGACTGCAGGATCCGGTTGCACAGGCAGCCGGTTCTTGAGAAAAAATAGCGGTCCAGCAGGACCGCTTTCTCATCTCGATCCTAACGGAGGACTGTAGTGGCCAAAACTCAACACACATTCGCCAAACGTCAGCGTGAGCTGGAAAAGAAAAGAAAGGCCGAAGAAAAGCGAGCCCGTCGCCACGCCAGGAAGCACCCGGAAGCTGCGACGGATACACCTGCCGATACCGAGAATTCAGAAACTGCGATAGATACGCCGACATCGAGTGAGGCGCCGGGATCATCCGGTCCGATTCAGACACTCTAGTCGGCTAGAAAAACTACGCTCGATTTCCCTGGCCAGCAGCAGGCCTCTGCCTGCAGCAGGGATAGTGGATGGTCCGGAGAGGATCGATCCACGACGGCTAATCATCAGCCACGGTGAGTGGTTGCCCACGGCTGGCAGACAACATATCGAATCGCGATTTGCCTGGGTTTTGTGAACTCCTTCGCGTCGTTAGTGGGCACTCGCCCGTAAACCCTGGGAACCACTGCATAGTTTCGAAAATTTCGCTACCTGCCGACCATTCCTGATCCATAAAGATGCCCAGTCCATCACGTTTCCAGATTGCTGAAACCATCAGACTGACCGCTTCCCAAATGATTGAAGAGGAGGCCTCGAGGGAAGAGGCAAGCGATCTATGGACTTATCACAGATTTGGATGATCACAGACAATCCGGGGCTTTCCGGCTTGATCTGGCTCGTTATTCTCATGGTTTTCATGTATCTGGGCCGATCGCCGGCCAAGAAAGCCATCCATGCCACTGTCCGAATTCTGCACAACGTCTTTCGGTTCCTGGCAAGTACGGCGAAGCTTACCAGCGAGCGAATGGAAAATCGCAATCGCGACGTTCTGCTGGCAGCCGGCCGCGAAGACAAGGAACGTATCATCGAGCGCGAATTCGATCGTATCGGCAACACGGTACAAAATGACTTGTCGCGCTATCCTGAACTTCAACGCACGCTTGCAGAACGCATTCAGCGCATCGATGACGATCACCAGGAGACGGCCGATGTGCCGCCTGACGTTCCTGGCTGGACGAAGGCCGTCGAAGCGGTAGCGAAGATCCCCGCAAAAGCGGACCCATCGGTACGTGACATACTCGAAGCAATACATAAGTCGGTTGATCACGCGCATCAGCGATCGCTAACCGAATACCGCAAGTCGAGCAGCGAACGTCATAGACTCTTGTCACGCATGATGCCGCAGTGGCGGCACGTGCAGAGCACCCTGGGCGACATGAGTAAATCCGTGACGAGCCTGATTGATCGCTCAAGATCAATCGATCGGCACATGGATGAGTATCGTGACATCGTGCAGGGTACTGATCGTGCTCTAAATACACTGTCCAACTCCTCGCTCGTGCAATTTTTCGTTTCCGCCTTCGTGCTCTTGATCGCGTTGGGTGGTGCGTTCATCAACTTCTCTTTGATCGCTCGTCCCATGTCCGAAATGGTCGGTGGCACGAGCTACATCGGATCGTTCCAGACTGCAGACATTGCAGCACTGGTGATTATTCTGGTTGAGATCTCCATGGGATTATTCCTGATGGAATCCATGCGAATCACGCGACTTTTCCCCGTCATCGGGGCGTTACCCGACCGTGTTCGCGTGCGCATGGGGTGGATCACGCTATTCATTCTCACGTCTCTTGCGTGCGTGGAGGCAGGACTTGCCTACATGCGCGAGATCCTGCTGGTGGATGAGCTTGCGACAACGGCCTTGCTGCGCGGTGGCGAATCCGTCCTAACGGGTCAGGTGATGTGGATCACTACCGCTGCGCAGATGGGTATGGGATTTGTCCTGCCGTTTGCACTGACATTCGCTGCGATTCCGCTCGAGACCTTCGTGCACACGTTGCGAACCGTAGTCGGCTTGCTGATGGTGTTCATGCTCAGGATGATAACGATTGGACTGCGAGTGGCCGCAAACGGCTGTATGCAGGTCGGTACAGTGCTGGGTCACTTGTACGACCTCGTGATCTTCGGACCACTCTGGCTGGAAGCCAAGCTTTCTAAAGGTGTTGTTCAAGGCGAAAAATCGGCCGTACAGGCAGACGCAGGCTACACAGTCGAAACACTGCCGGATGAGCAGAAATTTGGAGGGTATCATCGTGATTAGAATCGTTTTAATCCTGACTGCATTGCTGCTTGGAGCATGCGGTGGCAGCTCTGAACCGGTCAACCGGACAAGCGGCGTGTATCTGCTACTCGACACTTCGGGAACGTATTCCGAAGAACTCGACAAGGCGCGCCAGATCATCTACTACACGCTGAGCAAGCTTGATCCGGGCGACAGCTTTGCCATTGCCAGGATCGACACGGGCAGTTTCAGCGAGAAGGATATTATTGCCAAGGTTACGTTCGACGGGCGGCCAAGTACGGCAAACGGACAGAAAAGACGATTTCAGGAAACTGTGAATGAATTCGTCAAGAACGTGAGGCCCTCGCAGTACACCGATATTTCCGGCGGCCTGTTGCAGGCGATCGAATACCTCAACGAGAAAGCGCCTGGCAGGAAGGTGATCCTGATCTTCTCGGACCTGAAAGAAGATCTGCCCGAAGGTTACGTGCGCGACTTCGCTATGTCCTTCGACAACGTGGACGTGGTCGCTCTCAATGTCACGAAGCTGCGTTCTGACAACGTCGACCCGCGCGAATATCTTGACCGCCTGTCCATGTGGCAGCAACGCATCGAGAATGGTGGTGGCCAATGGCGTGTGATCAACGATCTGGATCGGCTCGAGAAGATCTTGGGGCAGCGAGCCTAAAGATTCGGTAATTGGCTGACGCTGCGAGTCTCGTTGATCGCAGCGCCGGCACAATACCTCCCGCCAATTGTCATACGACCCCCGCATGGCAGTTCCAGCGCGACATTTCCCACGTGACAATTTCCGCATGACAAAGAGCTGACTATCTCAATAATAGTGGGATGGAAGATTTTCGAACCGACAACGGCAGCTTCTGGTTCGCTTCACTCGGCGAGCTTGCCAGGACGCCCGTAGCGCCGGCCATCCCCGATTCGGTAGATATTGCGATCATCGGTGCCGGGTACACGGGCCTGTGGAGCGCCTACTACCTCAAACAAGCCCAGCCAGATCTCGATATCGCCATCTTTGAAGCCAATGGTGTTGGTTTCGGCGCCAGCGGCCGCAATGGCGGTTGGTGCATGGGCCTGGCCTATGGCATCCAGGAGATGCTCGCCGACCCAGCGCAGCGCGACGCTGGTCGCGCACTCTTGGTGGCAATGCACGACACGGTCGATGAGGTCGGTCGCGTCAGCCAGCGGGAAAACATCGATTGCCATTACGCCAAAGGCGGAACGCTGCGGGTTGCCAGCACGCCGCATCACATCGGCGTGCTCAAGGCAGGCGTCGCCCGCATGCGCGAGTTGGGATTTACCGAAGACGACTACCGCTGGCTGCCGCCGGCGGAATCCATGGAGCGAATCGGTATCACACCCAATCTTGGCGCTTCCTACACGCCGCATTGCGCGGCCATCCATCCGGCACGACTGGTCCATGGACTTGCTGCGACAGTGCGCGCACAGGGTGTTGCGATTTTTGAGGGCACGCCGGTTCATGGTTACGCGCCGCAGCGAATCGAATTGACCGGCAGGACAGTCAAGGCTGAGTGTATTATCCGGGCAACCGAGGGTTACACCGACAGCCTGCGCGGCGAGCGACGTAAACTCCTGCCGTTGTACTCCATGGTGGTGGCCACCGAACCACTTCCAGCGCCCGTGTGGGATGTGATCGGGCTGCGCCACCGCGAAACCTTTGGCGACGGCCGACGCCGGGTGATCTACGGTCAACGGACTGAAGATGACCGGTTGGTATTTGGTGGTCGCGCCGGCTACTACTTCGGTTCCCGCATCAAACCTGTGATATCGAGCGATGATCCACAGGTGCAATCTGTGAGCAGAACACTGCGATCCCTACTGCCGATTCTGCACGACTACCGGGTGACCCACGGTTGGGGTGGCTTGATGGGGGTACCCAGACACTGGCGTCCCTGTGTGACATTTGATCCGTCCAGCGGTATTGGCAGCGCGGGGGGCTATACCGGAGAGGGTGTCGCGGCGTCGAACCTCGCGGCAAGAATACTCGCCGACCTCATTGGTCAGCGCGATACCGAGATAACACGGTTGGCCTGGGTGGACGATCATTCCCGACGCTGGGAACCTGAACCGGTGCGCTGGCTCGGAGCGAGGGCCGTAGAATACTTCGCCCGGAAGGCTGATGCGGAAGAATTTAGGACGGGCCGCGCGTCCAGGCGCTGGGGTGGTTGGTTCGATCGACTCAGTGCCGGGCGTTAGCCGTCGCACTTCGATTCGGTGATGGCTGCATCGGCAGATCCTTCTGCTGCGACCGCCAGAGCGATTTGGCTGTTGCCGGCAACAAATTATGGAACCACGCAGCACGCGCGCGGTCGTAGATGTTCGAGTTGAGCGGGAATGTGATCGATGCCCCACTACCCAGGCCCGCGATCGCTCGTAGTGTGGTCTGGGCGTTTGTCACCAGTTTTGGATTGAACTAGTATCCACCGAATGAGTGCTCTTCATAAAAGCGCAATTTATCTTCTGATTCTGACACTAGCCGCAGCGCCGCTGGCCAACAGTGTTGCCAGCTGCGAAGGGCGGATGGATAATGACGCCTCGGCAGGCATGATGATGCCTGAAGCACACCATGCTGGAGTCGTCTTCATGGACGATCTCTCGATCGACGACGATCTCTCGAACGACGTTCATAGTGAGCAGGCAGAAACGGCTGGCGATTCATCCTCGATGGGTTGTTGTGACACTTGCATCGCGATATGCGCGGTGGCAGGTGGACTATCCATCGCCGGCGCTTCTGCGATGGTCGATCTTGCCCGCAACGAACAGGATCCTTTGAGCACCACTTCGGTTGATCCGCGTCAGGATCCTCACTCTCGAAGCCTCTTCAGACCCCCAATATCCTACATCTGAACGCGGGGTAACTCCCGTTGATTGAGCGTCCGTCAGGTCGGGCGTTGCCGCGCGGTTGTCAGGGCACAGGATTCGCCCGTGCACCGCGGGATGTGAATTAAATGGATAGAGGGTCATATGAAGACGACCATCAGCAGAACGATCAATATCGCTCACAAGGTAGCGGCCAGGATCAGGCATACTTGTCTCGTCTGGTCGGCTGCAACTGTGTGTGTGCTTGTCAGCTTCCCCGCCATCGCTGTGACCGGTTCGCTGGGATTGAATGACGCCGTCGCCATCGCCATAGCCGACAATCCGAGCCTGGCGGCGATGCAGGCGCGCTTCGAAGCGATGTCCGCCATTCCGTCTCAGGTTGGCGCGTTGCCGGATCCAGTGCTTAGCGTGGGTGCGCTGAACTTTCCCACTGACACATTCCATGTAGGTCAGGAAGCAATGACGCAGGTTCAGATCGGTATCAGTCAGCGGCTGCCTTATCCGGGCAAGCTCGCGTTGCGAGAAGAAGTGTCATCCTTTGAGGCCTATGCTGCCGGAAATACCGTTGACGAGGCCCGCCTGCGACTCGTGCGAGATGTCCAATCAAGCTGGTGGACGCTGCACTACCTGGATAAATCGCTTGGGATACTCGCGCAGAATCAGGAACTCCTGCGGCAGTTTGTCGAGATAGCGAAGACGAAGTATGAAGTCGGCAGCGGCCTGCAGCAGGATGTGCTGCTTGCTCAACTGGAACTTTCAAAGCTGCTCGACCGGAAGATACAGCTTACAGGGATGCGCCGCAGCGAAGCTGCCCGATTCAACCATCTGGTAGGCCGACCGGCCGACCGCTCGGTTTTGCTGCCGGATTCGACGAGTCTGATGCTGCCCGAGCTTGCGGATGAAACGGAGCTGGTTGCGCGCGCGCAGGAGATGAGGCCTAAGCTTGCTCAGAGACGCAATAAGATTCAGGCTGCGCAATCGCGCGTCGGACTAGCCAGGAAAGACTACTATCCCGACTTCACGCTCGGCGCCGTCTATGGAACTCGTCAGGGCGACAATCCGCCACACGTCGGAGGCGAACGAGCCGATCTCCTTACACTCAGGTTGAGTATCAATCTACCGCTGTATCCCAGTCGTAAACGCGCCAGTGCGGTGAGTCAGCGCAGCAGTGAACTACTCAGTGAACGCTATGCGTTGAGCGATGAACTCAATGCAGTACATGCCGAGATCTCGCGTGCGAATGCAGACTATGTTCAGGCACGTGAAAAGTTTTCGCTCTTCGCGACCGGCATCATTCCGCAAGCCCGTCAGACCGTCGCATCCATGCTGGCTGCTTATCAGGTCAGCGAGGTCGATTTTCTCAATCTGGTCGGCAGTCAGATTACGTTATTCAATTTTGAAACTCAGTACTGGCACTCATTGAGCGCCGCCAACCAGGCACTCGCGCGGCTCTATGCCGCGGTGGGTGGGGAGGTAGTTCGTGAACACTAAACTGATAATCGCCGTAGCAAGCGCACTGTTGATCGGCACCGCTGCCGGCTACTGGTTTGGCCAAGCAAGTCCGTCAGGCACCTCGGATCTTTCGACCGCAGGGGAGGCCGGAGTCGAGCCTGGAAAGGCGGCCGAGCGGACCCCGATCTACTACCGCCACCCCATGAACCCGGACGTTACCTCTCCGGTGCCCGCAAAGGGTTCCATGGGCATGGACTACATAGCCGTCTACGCTGAGGAAGGAGAGCCGGATGAAATCGCGGGCACAGTGCGAATCGATTCGGTAGTTCAACAGAACATCGGCGTGCGGACAGCCAAGGCTGAACTTGCATCCCTCAGTCACACCGTGCGCGCCGTTGGTCGGATCAGCTATGACGAAACCCGCATCACTAAATTGCATCCCAAAATCGAAGGCTGGATCGAAGATCTTTTCGTCGACACCACTGGCGCGCAAGTCGAGAAGGACACCATGCTGCTGGGCCTTTACTCTCCCAGATTGGTGGCCAGCCAGCAGGAATATGTGTTGGCGCTGAAAAACTTTGAGATTCTGAAGAACAGTTCGGTCGAAGACATCCGCAATGGGGCACGCGAACTTGTCGCAAGCTCACGCTCCCGTCTGGAGTTGTTCGACGTCCCCGAACACCAGATCCGCGAACTGGAAGCCTCTCTCGAACCGCAGAAAACGCTGCACATCCATTCACCCGCCGCAGGAATAGTGACTCGCATCGGCGCGCGCAAAGGCCAACACGTCACGCCGATGACTGAACTCTTCATGATTGCGGATCTCTCGCGAGTCTGGGCTTACGCGGCCGTATTCGATTACGAACTTCCCTGGGTGAAGACAGGTGATGAGGCGCAGATGACGCTCGCCGCGCTCCCGGGACGGGTGTTCAAGGGGCGCGTTGCGTATATTTATCCGTACGCCGAATCGAAAACCCGCACCATCAAGGTCCGAATCGAGTTCGATAACCCTGAATTGCTGCTGAAGCCCGAAATGTTTGTCGACATCAGAATTGATGCGTCCCGGCAGGATCTTGCGACGGTGATTCCATCCGAGGCAGTGATTCGATCGGGCACGGAAACTCGAGTTTTCGTCGTGCGGCAGCCAGGTAAGTTTGAACCGCGTAAAGTAGTTTTAGGTCTGCAATCAGGTGGCCGGGTGATCGTGCTTGAGGGGGTGCAACCTGGCGAGGAAGTGGTGACATCGGCACAGTTTCTGATTGACTCGGAATCGAATCTGCGCGAAGCCACTGCGAAAATGGTTGAAGTCGGTGAGCGCGCGTCGGCAACTCAATCTGCAACTGCGGATGAATCGCGATGATCGAAGCACTGATCGATATCTCGATTAAAGATCGCTCCATGGTGCTCATCGCCGCGCTGCTGATTGCAGCCGGCGGAGTATGGGCCTATGTGAACGTGCCGCTCGATGCCATTCCCGACCTCTCGGATGTTCAGGTGATTGTCTTTACGGAGTATCCGGGCCAGGCACCGCAAGTCGTGGAAGATCAAGTGACCTATCCACTCACCACGGCCATGCTCGCAGTTCCCAAAGCCGAGGTTGTGCGGGCTTACTCGTTCTTCGGCCTTTCTTTCATTTACGTTATTTTTGCCGACGGGACCGATATGTACTGGGCCCGTTCAAGAGTGCTGGAATCGCTCAACTACGTCAGCGGCCGGTTGCCTGCCGGTGTTAATCCGACGCTTGGTCCCGACGCCACAGGCGTCGGCTGGATTTTCCAGTACGCACTCGTCGACAAAACAGGGCGCCACGACCTTGCAGAACTGCGGTCTATTCAGGACTGGTACCTGCGCTATCCGTTGCAGACCGTACCGGGTGTCGCAGAAGTTGCGTCTGTGGGGGGGTTCGTCAAACAGTACCAGGTTGAGGTAGAGCCGAACGTTTTGATGGCTTACAACATACCGCTGGCAACAATCAAACAAGCGATTCAACAGTCTAACAACGATGTCGGAGGCCGTCTGATCGAAATGTCGGAAACCGAATACATGGTGCGTGGCCTCGGGTACATCCGTTCACTGGATGATCTCAGAGCCATTCCGGTCGGCTCTGATTCGAACGGTACGCCAATCCGTCTGGAGGATGTCGCAAACGTGCAAATGGGACCTGAACTCCGGCGTGGTGTCGTCGAACTCAATGGCGAAGGTGAGGTGGCGGCTGGAATCGTCATCATGCGCTACGGAGAAAATGCACTGGCCACGATTGAACGTGTTCGCGCCAAGCTCGATGAGCTCGCAAAAGGCCTGCCGGATGGGGTGGAAATCGTCACCGTCTACGACCGCGGCGATCTCATCGAACGCGCCGTAGCGAGCCTGAATACTTCTCTCGTGCAGGAAATTATCATCGTCAGTCTCGTGGTCGTCGCCTTTCTGCTGCATATCCGTTCCGCGATGGTTGCGATTATCACACTGCCGATGGGTATTCTGATGGCGTTCCTCGTGATGCACTGGCAGGGGCTCAATGCAAACATCATGTCCTTGGGCGGTATTGCCATCACAATCGGTACGATGGTGGACGGCGCCATTGTCATGGTGGAGAACGCGCACAGACATCTGGCCGAAGCTGTCGCGCACAAGGGTTCGGCACTGACGAACGAAGAACGCTGGGATACGATCTCCGTGGCTGCGCGCGAGGTGGGTCCCGCATTGTTCTTTTCGCTGCTGGTGATCACCGTTGCGTTTCTGCCGATATTTTCAATGCAGGCTCAGGAAGGCCGCCTGTTCAGTCCGCTGGCGTTTACCGCAACCTATGCCATGGCATCGGCCGCCATTTTGGCGGTGACACTGGTGCCGGTGATGATGGGGTATTTCATTCGCGGAAATATCGTCAGCGAGCAGGCCAACCCGCTGAACCGCATTCTCCACGCCTTACACGAACCAGCTCTGAACGTGGCCATGCAGTGGCGGTGGGCGACCCTGCTTGTTGCGGCCATCCTGGTTGCGGCCACCGTTTTTCCATTTTCGAAACTTGGCAGTGAATTCATGCCACCGCTGGACGAGGGTGACATTCTCTATATGCCGATCACTTTCCCCGGAATCTCTATCACGAAGGCGAAGGAACTGCTCCAGCAGACCGACCGGATCCTGAAAACCTTTCCAGAGGTGCAAAGTGTCTTCGGCAAGGTGGGACGAGCCGAAACCGCAACCGATCCCGCACCTTTGTCGATGCTGGAAACCACGTTACGACTGAAACCGAAAGACGAGTGGCCGAATCCGGCCAAAACGACGAAGGAGTTGATGGCCGAGATGGATGCAGCCATCCAGTTTCCCGGACTTGCCAACTCGTGGACCATGCCGATTAAGACCCGCATCGACATGCTGTCCACCGGCATCAAAACCCCGGTTGGGATCAAGGTCTCGGGGCCGGATTTGAACGTGCTGCAGGAAATCTCCCAGGACATCGAACGCGCAATGAAAAAGCTGCCGGACACACTATCGGCCTTTGGTGATCGTGCCATGGGTGGTTACTACCTGGATTTCGACATAGACCGACGTGAAGCTGCGCGTTACGGACTGACGGTAGGCGATGTGCAGAGCGTCATACAAAGCGCCATTGGCGGGATGAATGTTACCTGGACCGTGGAGGGACTCGAGCGCTACCCGGTGAATGTGCGCTACCCGCGAGACTTCAGGGACAGTCCTGAATCTCTCAAGCGAGTGCTGATTGCGACTCCCACGGGTATCCAGATACCCCTGGAGGCCGTTGCTACTTTGCGACTTCACCGGGGCCCGCCGGTGATCAAGAGTGAAAACGCCAGGCCCAATGCCTGGATCTATATCGATCTCAAAACCTCCGATATCGGGGGATTCGTTGCTCAGGCAAAGCAGGTGCTGGCCGAAGAGGTCGAGATTCCAGCGGGCTACACCATTGTGTGGTCCGGCCAGTTTGAGTATATGGAACGAGCGCAGGAGCGCCTGCAGATTCTCATCCCGGCAACGCTGCTCATCATCTTTGTGCTCCTTTACTTGAACTTCCGCAACGTCGTCGAACCCATGATTGTGATGCTCTCGATCCCATTCGGCCTTGTCGGCGGCATCTGGTTGGTCTACGTCCTGGGGTACAACCTGTCAGTTGCTGTGGCCGTCGGGTTCATCGCACTGGCGGGGATGGCGGCCGAGATTGGTGTTCTGGTAATGAGCTTCATCGACGTTGAGATTACCCTCGCGCGTAAGGCGCAACCGGGTGCCCTGACGCGGGATCAGATTCGAAACGCTGTGCAGACTGCGACTTCCCGGCGAGTGCGTCCAGTCGTTATGACCGCGGTGTCCACAATGGCGGGTCTGCTGCCAATCATGTTGAGCAGCGCCACCGGTTCCGACGTGACCCATCGAATTGCCGCTCCCATGCTTGGTGGCATGCTCACGGTACTCATATTGAACCTGCTGGTACTGCCCGTAATTTACGCTCTGGTGCTCGAATATCGTGAGCGCAGAGAAGCTGCGGGCATCGCGTTGGATCAAGCGGGCGTGCACTGACATGGCCACCTGCCCGGGCAGCCGAACGTGAAGGCTGGCGGTATCGCCATCGCGGATCGCCTATACTTGGGGTTCGGGTGAGGGGAATGAGCAAATGATCGAACGACGGAACAGCCGGTTGGTGGCGCTGCTGCTGGCAGCGATTTCATGGCAAAGTGCGGCCTTTGCGCAGATCGATTCCGATGTGATCTATGGTCACAAGGATGGAATGGCACTGGTCTACGATGTGTTTCATGCTGCAGAGCCCAACGGTGCGGGTGTGGTGTACATAGTCAGCGGCGGCTGGTTTTCCCGCTGGCAGGAACCGGAGAAACGCCTGCAGTAATTCGCGCCGCTCCTGAACGAAGGATTCACGGTGTTTGCGGTGTATCACGGCAGTGCGCCGCGTTTCAAAGTACCCGATGCAGTGTCCGATGTCCGTGCGGCGGTTCGTCACATTCGAACGCACGCTGGTGACTACGGCGTGGCTGCCGATCGCCTGGGTGTGTGGGGTGGCAGTGCCGGTGGTCATCTCTCGCTCATGCTTGGCCTGGATGCCGAATCGGCGCCAATGTCGGCCGAGGGTGAAGGACGGGCCCGTTTTCTGGCGCCAAGTTACGCAGTCAGTTCAGACGCGGACGGCCGACTGGCTGCGGTGGTTGCCTTCTATCCGCCGGTTGACCTGCGTCCCAGAGTGGGTCCGAGCGAACGCTTTCCGGCGTTGAACTTCAGCCCGGATGCCGCGGCGGCGATCTCACCGATTCTGTTCGTTTCTAAAGATGATCCGCCAACGATGTTGATTCATGGCGACGCGGACACGCTCGTGCCTCTGGCGGAGAGTGAGATTCTGGCGCAGGAACTCGCGGCGACAGGGGTGGAATACGACCTGCTGGTGATTGCCGGAGGCGATCATGGATTCCGCAATCCCAGCCACCGAGCTGAGGCGACCCGTGCGATGGTGGCGTGGTTCAAGGCGCATCTGCTGTAGTCGTTGGATTCCTCATGCGAGGATCTCGATACGGCTGAGTTTTCCAGCCAGTATTGTCCATCGGGCGCCGGTCTACCGGTAGTCAGTCGCGATCCAGCGACTGCATGCCCGCTGGCGTGTAGCGTTCGCCAGCGATGTTGGCGGGCGCGAACAGCGCATTGAGCTTATCGACGTCTGCAGCGTCGAGCTCGAGATCGGCCGCCGCCGCGTTCTCTTCTAAGTACTTCACGCGTTTGGTTCCGGGAATCGAGGCGATATAGTCGCCCTGCGCCAGCAGCCACGCGAGCGACAGCTGCGCCGACGTACATCCCCTGGCTTCGGCGATTGCAGATAATTCAGCTACCAGGGTTGCGTTAGTGGCGAAGTTGTCGCCTTGAAAGCGAGGCATGCTGGAGCGCATGTCACCCTTACCCGATATCGACTCCGCGTCGTTCAGCGCCCCGGTCAGCATGGCCCGGCCGAGCGGACTGAAAGGGACGAAACCCACGCCGAGTTCCTGACAGGTGCTGAGCACATGAGCTTCGGGATCGCGCGTCCAGAGTGAATATTCGGATTGCACGGCCGTTATCGGGTGCACAGCGTGGGCCCGGCGCAGCGTGGCGGCGGAAACTTCCGACAAACCCAGGTAGCGGACTTTGCCGGCAGTGACGAGTTCTGCCATCGCCCCCACTGTATCTTCGATTGGCACAGTGGGGTCGAGGCGATGCAGGTAATACAGGTCAATGACGTCAGTTTGCAGGCGGCCGAGGCTCTCATCACAGCGCGCGGTAACCTGGTCAGGTTGAGCGTTGATCGTGCGTTTACCGTCGGCGTCGCGAAAAATTCCGAATTTCGTCGCGAGCACCATTTCATCGCGTCGGTTTTTGAGTACGCGGCCAATGAGTTCTTCGTTGTGACCCACGCCATAGGCATTGGCGGTATCGAGGAACGTGACACCGATATCCAGAGCGCGATTCAGCGTGCGTTCGGATTCATCGAGATCCGCCGCACCATAGGCCTGTGACATGCCCATGCAGCCCAGGCCAATCGCGGAAACTTCCAACGCGCCGAGTTTGACCTGTTTCATATCCAGTCCCCCTTTTTCACCATGTCACCACTCTGGTTCAGCATACCGGCATGGGTCGGTATGTCGAATCCGGCCTTGGCAGGGCAGGAGGCGTTGCCGTAATGTCCGCAGTCGAGTCGACGGCGCAAAAGTACCGGACCGAACGTGATCACGATACTCGATGGTGGAATGGGCCAGGAATTAATCAAGCGGGACGTCGCCACCCGCACAGGTCTGTGGTCGGCGCAGGCGCTGCTCGATGCGCCGGACATGGTTGCGCAGGTGCACCGGGATTACATCACCGCCGGTGCCAGGATCATCATCACCAATTCCTACTCGACAATACCGAGCTATCTGTCGAAGGTGGGAATGGCGGCGCGCTTCGAAGAACTCTCAGCACTTGCCGCGCGCATTGCGCGCAAGGTTGCTGATGAATCAGAGCACGATGTTCTCGTCGCAGGCTCCATGCCGCCGCTCGATGAAAGCTACCGGGCCGATCTGGTGCCAGCGGACGAAATTGCAATGCCCCTCTATCGCGCTATTGCAAATGCCGTTAATGCTGACGTCGACCTCTTCATCTGCGAGACAATGTCGTGTGCGCGCGAAGCTCGCAATGCCGTCAGTGCGGCAACCGAGATCAGCGCAGGGTGTAAGCCGGTTTATGTTTCATGGTCGCTCGATGAAAAGCCCGGTGGCGGATTGCGCAGTCTCGAATCCATCGCCGATGCGTTCGCTGCACTCGATGAATTTGACGTTCAGGCATTCATGTTCAACTGCACCTCACTCGAGGCGATCAGCGCGGGGTTGGCGGAACTGGGTCCACTGACGGACAAACCGATCGGGGCCTATCCAAACCGGTTACACATTCCAGATGGTTGGACGCTGGATAGCAGTGTGAAATCGACCTATAAGGAAATCACGATCGAAGAGTACATTGCCGCAGCCGGCCGCTGGATCGAACTAGGTGCGACGATCATCGGTGGTTGTTGCGGCATCGGACCGGAGTACATCTCAGCGCTGAACGAGTCGTTGAACACCTGATCATCCGCCTTCTAGAATAGCGAGCGCCGTTTGCATCACGTCTTGGGTTTCACATGGTCAAGCCGTCATTCATGTTGTTCGGGATTATCTGGGTAGCCGCCTGCCAGTCCCCCGTCTTGATTTTTAGTGGGGGTGCTCTAGCAGGACCGGTAAGTGGTACCGATTCGTTTACCTTCGCCGCCCAATACAAATTATTGCAGCTTGAAGTACGGCCGGAGGAACCTTACTCGGTAAATCTGCGGGTGCTCATGCATGACAACCAGTTGTACATTGACGCGGCAGAACGCCGGCGTTGGCACAAATATTTGAAACTAAACCACGATGTTCGCATCAAGTTGGGAGATTCAGTGTATCCGGCCACGGCTGTTCCGGTGAATGATCCTGAAATTACCAGATTGTTTATTCAGGGTCGGACAATTTACCGACTTGTACCTCGAACGAATTCTAGTTTTATCAGGTACCGGGGAAATCGTTCACTGGCTTATATCTCACCCGCTGGGAAGTGGCTCACCTGGACGCAGACAGCAGGCGGCGGATATCAGGTAACCGTCGAGCGCGACCGATTTGCTACCAGACCGGCCGCTAAATCAATAGACTAGCGGCCAGAGAAACTGCGTGAAGTAGTCAATGATCAAGATCTATCACGTTCCAAGAACACGCTCCATCCGGGTGATCTGGACCTGCGAAGAACTCGGACTCGACTACGAGTTGATTCCAGTCGATTTTTCGGTGGAGTATCGCTCGAGCCCTGAATGGCGGGCGCTCAACCCGGTCGGCAAAGTTCCGGTCATGATCGATGGTGACCTCGTCGTTTTCGAGTCAGGTGCCATGGTGCAGTATCTGCTCGACAGATACGGCGAGGGGCGTTTGCAACCCCCGCTGGGAACTCCTGAACATGCTATTTATCTGCAATGGAGCTGGTTTGCCGAAGCGACATTTGCCAGGCCGCTTGGCGAAATCGTCAACCACCGGAGATCCTTACCCGAAGAGCAGCAGAGCTCTGTGGCCATTGCCGAAATGCAGGACCGTGCGCAGCTTTGTGTTGAAGCGTTAGACAAGGCTGTCGCAGAACACGATTATATTCTGGGAAATGAATTTTCCGCGGCTGACATCATGCTGGGCTACTCACTGATGCTGGCGCAATCGTTTCTGCCTGAACCGCTGCCGACACGCGCCGCTGGGTATTTCGAAAGGCTGGTGGTCCGACCGGGTTACGTTGTGGCGACGGTGGATATCTAGCGGTCACGAAATGGAGTTCAGTTCGCCTTACCTGATATACCTTGGCGACGCAAAAGATTCGCTGGCCGCGAAGACAGGGCAGGGCATCGTCGACTGGCGCCCTGAGTGGGCGCTGGGTCAACTGCGTTTACCGGATTGTCATGCTGATCTCGGTATTCCCGATCTCGATGTTGCGCAGGCCGCCAGGCAGGGTGCGAAAACGCTGGTGATCGGCACCGTCAGTCCGGGCGGCGTGCTGCCTGAGCGGTGGAGTGAGGTCATCGTTTCGGCCATAGAGCAGGGGATGGACGTTGCAAGCGGCCTGCACACACGCCTGGGCTCGATACCTGCGATCGCAGATGCGGCTTCCCGCAAGGGTACGCGCCTGTTCGATGTTCGCCACCCCGACAGGACGTTTGCTACCGCCACCGGTGAGCCGCGATCGGGCAAGCGGCTGTTGACGGTCGGCACGGACTGTTCGGTTGGCAAAAAGTACGCAGCACTTTGTATCGAACGCGAAATGCGGGAGCGGGATGTCGATGCCGATTTCCGCGCGACTGGACAGACAGGCATCTTTATTTCGGGGCGTGGCGTCTCGATCGACGCGGTGGTCGCCGACTTCATAGCCGGTGCGACCGAATGGCTGACGCCGGCGGCGGACCCGCAGCATTGGGATGTGGTTGAAGGTCAGGGCTCCCTGTTCCATCCGTCATTTGCCGGAGTTTCTCTGGGACTGCTGCACGGCGCACAGCCGGACGCGTTTGTCGTCTGCCACGAGCCGACCCGCCGGAAGATGCGAAACGTCGCAATGCCCATGCCGTCCGTGCAAGCCGTGATAGAAGCGACGATCGATGGCGGGCGCCTGACCAATCCGGCGATCCGTTGTGTCGGGGTGGCGGTAAATACGCAGCTACTCGACGCAGCACAGGCCCAGCAGGAAATTGATGCCACGGCACTTCGGTTGAATTTGCCCGTAACCGACCCGCTGCGATTCGGGGTGCGCAATATCGTGGACTACCTTTTGAGCGTCTGCTGATGTGGCGGGCTGAAAAGGAAGACTGGCCGATTGCCGATGAGTTCAGAATTGCCCGGGGTGCTAAACGCGTCGCTGAAGTCGTAGTCGTTTCGTTCATTCGCGATGGCGTGACAGGACGCGGCGAATGTGTGCCGTATCCTCGCTACGGTGAGTCAGCGGCCGCCGTCATCGCCGCAGTGAACGATATCACTGATGACGTTGCTGACTCACAACGGCTGTCGGCTCAGTTGCCAGCGGGCGCGCTGCGCAATGGCATGGATTGTGCGCTGCTGGATTGGCGCGCGCAGGTTGAACGAACAACAGCCTGGCAACTGCTGGGTCTGCCACAGCCGCAGGCGGTTACGACCGCGTTCACTATCGGTATTGCTGCGCCAGATGTGATGCACGCTCGAGCAAAAGAAAATGCAGATCGCCCTGTGCTCAAGGTGAAGCTCGGTGGACCGGATGCGGCCGACGACGCGGAGCGTCTGCGCGGAGTGCGTGAGGGCGCACCCGCGTCGCAGATCATCGTAGATGCCAATGAAGGCTGGCAGGTCAGCCAGCTGGAGCAGATGCTGCCGGTTGCAGTCCAGTGTGATGTTGCCCTGATCGAGCAACCGCTGCCGGTGGCGGAGGATGCCGCGCTGGTGGCGCTGCAGTCGCCGGTGTCAATCGGCGCCGATGAGAGTGTTCATACCGAAGCGGATCTCGACGCGCTGCGGGACAAATACGACGTGGTTAATATCAAGCTCGATAAGACAGGGGGCCTCACCCAGGCGTGTCATACGATCCAACGCGCACAAGCCCTTGGCTTCGAGATCATGATCGGTTGTATGGTCGCGACCTCACTCAGCATGGCACCGGCGCTGCTGTTGGCGCCACAGGCGAAGTTTGTGGACCTCGATGGACCACTCCTGCTGCAGCGTGACCGCGAGCCGGGACTGGTCTACGACAACAGTACAATACGCTGGCCGAAACAACGGTTATGGGGCGAGCCCGGTCGTTGAGGTAAGGAGAATTCGATGTCTGAAGTGAACCGCCTGATCTGGCGCGACGGTGAGTTCGTCAAGTGGGCGGACGCGACTGTCCACGTGCTCGCACAGAGTCTGCAGCGCGGATCGCTGGCGTTCGACTACATGAGCGTCCATCAGTCAAGGCGCGGACAGGCAGTGTTGAAACTTCCGGAACACATTGCAAGACTTCTGGAGACCTGCCGCATCATGGGGATTCCGCTTACGTATTCGCAAGATGAACTGGTCGCGGCATGCATTGAAACGGTTTCCAGGAACCCCGGATCGTATTCACTGAAGATCAGCGCGCTCATCCCATCCATAGAAGTCGAGCTCGTGCCGCAGGATCCCAGGGTATCGGTTTTCATCGCCGCCTACGACGGGCTCAAGGACATCATCCAGCACAACCCCGGCAAGTACCACGAAGCGAAGCGCCTGTCGTTAAAAATTGAGCGGTCCATCAGCAATCGCCAGATTAATATCATTCCGCCGCAAGCCAAGGTCGCGGCGAATTACACTTCGCCGATGTTCGCGAAATGGCGCGCGCGCGATGAGGGATTTGATGACATTCTGCTGCTGGACGGCGAATTTGTGGCTGAAGCGCCAACTTCCAACATCTTTGCAGTCGCCGATGGCAGCCTGATCACGCCGCCCGCAAGCAGAGTGCTCCACGGCATCACGCGGGCCAACGTGATCGAGCTGGCCGGTGCATTGGGCATTCCTGTTGCAGAGCGGGATATCACAGTCGATGAGCTTCTGGCAGCCGACGAGGTATTTTTGACGGCAACGTCTATCGGTGTCTGGCCGGTGATCAAGATCGGTGACGTAGCGTTTTCCAATGGCGAGACGGGTCCGCTTACGCGGCAACTGCAGGAAAAGCACAAGCGCATCACTAAAGGAGATGATCCCGAGTTTGCACATTGGTTGACACTGTGTGCCTAAACGAGGCGCTGCTGAGCGGGCGCCTCAGTCCGAATTGATAATCCCGCTGCTTTTTAATTCATCGATTTGCGATTCGCTGCGATCCAACTCCCGCAAGATCTCGTGGGTATGCTCACCGAGACCGGGTGAACCACGGTGCAGGCCGGCTGGTGTGCCGGAAAACCGTCCGGTGGGTCGCGGCTGACGCATCGCACCGCCAACCGGGTGCGCAAAATCCTCCAGTGCGCCCATCGCGACTATTTGCGGATCGTCCACAACGGCTTCTCTCGGATTGATTCGGGCGAAGGGAACATCGTTGTCTTCCAGCCGTTCGCAGACCTCATCCGTCGTAAACCTGGCGTAGCCGTTGTCGAGCAACTCCTGCATCAGCTCGAAGTTCTGCAGCCGGGCCTGTGGAGTGGCGAATCGTTCATCGCCCCAGAGATCTGCAAGGTCGAGCGCTTTAAAAGTGCCTTCCCATTCGGCCGCTTTCACAGGCATCACCGCCACGTAACCGTCGGAAGTGGCGCGCACGAACATGGCGTGATCCAGATAAGGTGCTGTTTCGATATCGTCACCTACGAAACTGAAGTTGCTCATCGCATCGGGCCAGATGAAGTGCAGGGCGGCATCCAGCATGGTGAGTTCGATCTGTTGTCCGGTACCGTTGCGTTCTCTGGCAAACAGAGCAGCAGAGATAGTCTGTGCAGCATGCAGCGAGGTAATTTTGTCGCAGATGAGTGTGTTGATCATCTGCGGCCGGCCGGTGGTTGGATCCGATTGCAGGGCGGCGACACCCGAAACGCCTTGAATCACAGCGTCGTATACCCGGCGTTTGGCGTAAGGGCCGACCGAACCGACGCCATTGATCGACACATAAATCAGTTTTGGATTGATCGAGCTTGCCGCCTCATACCCCAATCCCAGGCGGGCCATCACTCCAGGACGAAAATTTTCTACCACGACGTCGGCCGTCTTGATCAGATCCAGCAGAATTTCACGGCCAGGGTCCGTGCGCGCATCCACGACGATGGAGCGCTTGTTGCGATTCATCATGGCGAAGTGTGCGGCCACACCATTGCGCATTGGCCGTCCGCGCCGCATGAGGTCACCTTCCGCAGATTCGATCTTAATCACATCGGCACCCTGGTCACCCAGAATAGAGGTGGCGATGGGACCGGAATAGATTGAGGTGAAATCGACGACACGAATGCCTTCTAACGGACCTGATGGCATCAGGATTTCCCTTTTACGATGATGCCCAGAGCGTAACCGAATCTGCGTTGTCGCGCACGATGCGTTGATTTGAAGGGTGCAGTGCACTCATGCGAGCGTGCTCCTCAGGGTTGCAGGCGCACCACCGTCCAGCCCTTCTCGCTGCGGGAAGAGGCGCTGCGGGAAAATCTGAAACGATCGTGCAGGCGTCCTTCGCGGCCCTGCCAGAACTCGTACTCCACCGGTTGCAACCTGTAACCGCCCCATAGTTCTGGCCTGGGTACGTGGCCGTCCGGGTAGTTCTCTTCCAGTTCGGCAACGCGTTTTTCCAGCGTCGTGCGACTGTCGATAATTGCCGACTGCTCCGAGGCTGCCGCGGCGTAACGGCTCTCAACTGGGCGTTCCAGGAAGTAGCGTTGCGATTCTGTCTCCGTCAGTTTTTCGACAGGACCGGTAATCCGGACCTGACGTTCGAATTCGTGCCAGTAGAACAATGCCGATGCAAACGGGTTGTTGGCGATTTCTGCACCTTTCTGGCTGCGGTAGTCGGTGTACCAGCAGAAGCCGTCGTCATCGAAGTGCTTGAGCAGCACGATCCGAACAGATGGAATAGCCTGGGTGCCTGATGGAGTTTCGGCAATGGCGCTCGTCGCCAGTGCCATCGCTGTCGCATCCGTGGTACCGCTGGCGATGGCGGCGTCGAGCCACGTCTTGAACTGGCTGAGCGGGTCGCTTGCAAGATTGGATCGGCCGAGATTGCCACTGTGGTATTCGCGGCGGGTGCCGCGCTGGTCTTTCTGGTCTGGCTGATCTTTCTTTTCTTTCAAGGGAGCATCTCACACGTTTTTTCAGGACCACCGCGCGCTCTACGGTGACCATCCCGCACCCTGGCAGGCTCGGGCTATTATGTCTGATTTGCAATAGGAGTCTGAGTATCCATGTATGAACAAAAAGGAGAGGTTGCGGTAATAAGCCTGGATGACGGCAAAGCGAACGCCGTCGGCCATGCGCTGATCGACGAAGTCAATGAAGGGCTTACGCAATCGCTGGCGGCGGCGAAGGCGGTTGTCATTGCCGGGCGTCCAGGCATGTTCTCCGCAGGTTTTGATCTCAAGGAATTCGAAAATGGCCCGGCTGCGACCGTGGCGCTGGTCGCGAAGGGTGCGCGCATGATGTTGCGGTTGTTCAGCCATCCGCAGCCGGTTGTTGCCGCTTGTACCGGTCATGCCATCGCCGCTGGCGCTTTCATGTTGCTCGCCGCAGATACCCGGATTGCTGCCCAGGGTGATTTCAAAATCGGTCTGAACGAGACCGCCATTGGCATGACGCTGCCGGTGTTCGCGCTTGAGCTGTCGAAGGCCCGGTTGTCAAAACGCCATCAGAGCGCAGCGGTTATTCAGGCGCAATTGTATGCACCGGACGCCGCGATCGATGTCGGTTTCATCGATGAGGTTGTGGCAGCCGACGAAGTACTGGCTCGAGCGATCGAAGTGGCGGGTATGCTTGCGGCCTATCCCGGCTCGGCCTATGCAGCAAACAAACTGGCGTTGCGGGCTTCAGCGATTGCGACGATTGAAGCGAGTCTGGTTGGCTAGAACTGGTGGCAACAGCGTGGGCGTTGGAGTCAGTTTTCTAACCGACGAGTTGCGGCCTGCAGCCCCGC
>SMVA01183871.1_pt1 | contig 29383 bp, 27 predicted proteins | sample 2456451 | NCBI WGS metagenome assembly SMVA01 (sample SAMN11095933, study PRJNA526329) | marine sediment metagenome | biome: Marine sediment; feature: Surficial sediment; material: Deep marine sediment; isolation source: Hadal surficial sediment | place: Pacific Ocean | collected 2014-05 | depth... | reverse complement strand
CAATGACCTGTGATGAAACGCATTTCATCATCGAAGCCAGCCTCAACGTCTTCGATGGTGAGAAGTCGCTCTATTGCCGACAGTGGAACAAGCGTATTGCCCGTGATGGCATTTAGGGACCTCAATCAAGTGGATGAAAGCAATTCCAGGCCTGCTCGCCCTCTGAGCCTTCACGGGTAGGGAAACTCATGCGGCAATCCGCTTGTGCCCGTGGACAGCGACTGTGGAACTCGCAACCCCGGGGTCGCTGCAACAGGCTGGGTACCTCCCCAGTCAGGTCAATCCGCATGGGCGCGGCATCAGGATTGGTACTCGGATTGGCAGCCAGCAGGGCCGCCGTATAGGGATGTCGTGGCCGCTGGAAAATTTGCTCGGTCAAGCCTTGCTCCAGGAATCGACCCAGATACATGATGGCCATATGTTTGGCCACGTGCCGCACGATATTCAGGTTATGGGTAATGATGACAATACCCAGGCCTAATTCCTGCTGCAGATCCGACAGCAAGTTGAGGACTTCGCCCTGTATGGACACGTCCAGTCCCGCAGTCGGTTCATCGGCAATTAGCAGATCGGGTTTCGCCGCCAATGCCCGGGCCAATCCCACGCGCCTGGCCTGCCCGCCACTAAGCTGGTGAGGATAGCGGTCTGCAAAATCGGCACTCAGGCCCACCATGGATAACAATTCCAGGGCCGAGCGGTCCGGATCGTCAGACAGCCCGGAATGAATCCGGAAGGGTTCCCCCAGCAAGCGGCGCACGGTCATTCTCGGGCTCAATGAACCTACCGGGTCCTGCAGCATCAGTGAGAGTCGCCGGCGATCGGGTTGTAAATACTGGTGTTTACTGGTGGGTACTATCGCCCCATCAAAATAAACTTCGCCGTCGAGAACGGGCGCCAGGCCACACAAAGCCATGGCCAGCGTGGTCTTGCCCGAACCACTTTCACCGACGATCGCGAGTGTCTCACCACGCCCGACATCCAGCGAAACACCGTGCACTACATCCACGTATGAAGGCCGGTTCCTGTTGAACAACGAGGCCATGCCGCCGGCCAACCGATAGCGAACGCGCAGGTCCCTGACCTTGAGCAATTTGCTCATTGGCCGGTCACATGACAGGCGGCGCAGTGATCACCCCCATCCAACGGCGGCCGCTCTCGCGAGCATACATCGATTGCCAGGTCGCATCGCGGCCTGAAGACACAACCTTCTTCAAGATCAATCAAGTCGGGCAACTGACCGGCGATCACCGGTAATTTTCGAGTGGCAGGCTCGATACTGGCCGGGTCGCACTCCAGCAATTTTCTGGTATAGGGGTGGCGTGGATTGAGAAACACGTCGTGTGTTGTACCGCTTTCAACGACCTCTCCCGCATACATGACAACCACCTCATCGCACAATTTGGCGATCACGCCGAGGTGGTGCGAGATAAACAGGATGGCACAACCGAAATCCCGCTGCAGCTGCTGCAGGCGGTGGATGATCTGCACTTCCAGTGTCGCATCGAGTGCGGTGGTCGGCTCATCGGCGATCAACAGGCTTGGTTCCGTCATCAGCGCCATGGCAATGGCTACACGCTGGCGCATGCCCCCCGAGAGATGGTGCGGGTAGCGCTTGAGTTGCTCGGCCGGGTCGGGAATACCCACCCGTTCCAGCATCAACGTCGCCCGGGCCAGCTTTTCTGCCTTCGAGCGGTTGTCCCGGTATTGTATATGTGTCATTTGCCGACCGATGCTCATCACCGGATTGAGGCTGGTCATCGGATCCTGGAATACCATGGAAATTTGGTTACCGCGCAAGGCGCGCATGGCCTCAGGATCCAAGCCGAGCAGGTCATCACCCCTGAAGCGGATGGCACCCTCCGTTATTTGGGCATTCGGTGCCAGCAGCCTGATAATGGCCGCAATCAAGGTGGATTTTCCGCAGCCACTTTCACCGACGATGCCGACGATTCGCCCCGGCTGAATTTGTAAGTTGATATCGCGCAAAGCGTACAACGGACCACGCTCGGTATGGTACATAACCGAAAGGTCCTTTATATCCAGCACCGGAGTGGTCATATCAATCCACTCTCTCCGAGTCGCCCTTGCCGCGCAGTTTCGGATCCAGGATGTCGCGCAGTGATTCACCCAGAAATGTAAAGCCCAGCGTCACCAGGATCAGTGGAATACCACCGGCAATGAGGGGCCACGGTGAGTTGCGAAGATAGGAGTAACCATCGTTGAGGATGCTGCCCCAACTGGGGGTCGGGGGGCTGACACCCAGCCCCAGGAAACTCAGGCCGGCTTCCATGCCGACCACTGCCGGTACATCCATCGAAGCCAGGATCAACAAGGGCGCGGCGATGTTCGGCAGGATATGGCTGCGCAAGATGCGAGCGGTGGATGCGCCCATCGCCCGTTCAGCCAGGATGAAATCGTTCTCCCGCAAGGCCTGTGTCTGGGTGCGGACGATGCGCCCGTAAACCGGGATGGAGGTGATAATGATCACGCCAATCACGGTATTAAGCGACGGCCCGGTCAGGGCCATAACGGCAAGCGCGAACATGATGGTTGGAAAAGACCGCATGGTGTCAAAACAAATCACCAGTAGGCGGTCCAGCCACTGTGGCCCGAAGCCTGCCATCATGCCCAGCAGCACACCCACTGCCATTGAAACCGATATGGCTATCAGGGCGACCTTGAGTGCAATGCGCCCTCCGAACAGCACTCGTGAAAGTATGTCTCGACCCAGTTGGTCCGTACCCAGCCAGTGTTGCCATGTCGGGCTTGCCAGGCGGTTGTATACGTCAACCTCCAGCGGATCCCAGGGTGTCAGCACCGATGCGAAAACACTGGCCAGCAGGATCACGACCACGATCACCAGGCCCGCCAACCCCAGTGGATCTTTTCTCAAACTGCCGAATGTCTCAGCGAAAAAGCCGGGCTGGGTACTCATGATGGGCTGCCACTTTCGCGCAAACGTGGGTCGAGGATCGCGTTGATAATGTCCGAGACCAGTGTGCTGAGTACAAAAAACGCGGTTGTCACCAGCACCGAGCCCATCACCACCGGATAATTCCGTGTAATCACCGCCTCGTGTAGCAATTTGCCGATTCCGGGCCGTGAAAAAACGATTTCTGCAAACAACGCCCCGGACAACATGGTGCCAATACCCAAACCCAGGATGGTGACGGTGGGTAGCACGGCAATGCGCAATGCATAATGAACAATGATGGTCTGTTCAGACAGGCCGAAGGCCCTTGCGGTACGAATGTGATTTTCTTCCATTACCTCCAGCATCGAGGCACGCACCAGGCGGGCGATGTAACCCACCCAACCAAGGCCCAGGGCAATCGCCGGCAGCACCAGGTGACGGGCCTGGTCCGCAATATCGCCACTAGCGCCGGCACCCATGGCCGGGAACCAACGCCATTTGACCGCCAACCAGAGCAACAGGTACAGCGCTACCACGAAGGAGGGGATGGCAATAAACGCCACCGATATCACCGCGGTCACCCGATCCAAAACAGAGTTGCGCCTGATGGCCGAGAAGCAGCCGAGCGGAATACCCAGCAGTGTCGCGCCACCAATAGCAGCAAACACCAGTACCAGGGTGTATGGCAGTTGCTCGAATACAATGTCGAACACTGGACGATCGGAAAACACATCAACGCCCAGGTCACCCTGCGCCAGATCGGTATAGAAGCGGCCGAGTTGAACCAGCAGGGGTTGATCCAGGCCCATGCGCTGGCTGAGTTCTGCCTTGAGCGCAGGTGAGGCCTTGGGGCCAAGAATAACGCTGGCCGGATCGCCCGGCATCATATGAATCATGGCAAACAGCAGGCTGACGGCCAGGAAAAGAATGAGCAGGGCAAGCAGGCTGCGCCGGGTGATAAATGTCAGCATCAAGAACGCTGCCTGGCAGGGCGAAACCCCCGCAAAATTGCATAGCCGTCGGGCTGGAAAGCGGGCTCGATGGTTTTGCGAATAATCTGAGGCATCACGCCGTTGGTGATGAAGCGATAACAGCCGGATGCTTCCATGATGTCCTGCATTCGTTGATACATGGATCTGCGCTCAGCCTTGTTGGTCGTGGCCAATGCCAGGTCATTCAAATGGTCAAACTCTTCACTGGAGAACCGCTCCCAGTTCCACAGTCCCATTTGTTTGCTGATAAACCACACCAGCGAATAGTAGGGGTCGCCTCCCCCAACAAAGCTCTGAAAAAACAATTGCAGATCCTGCCATTGGTCACCGGCCTCTTCGCTACCCAGGCTCAGGAAAGTACCGTTGTCCTGGGCACGGATGCTGACTTCTATGCCAATATTTTTCAGCGACCACTGAATGACCTGCACCGCCGTCAACTCGAGAGCATCACTATTAACATCAAGGCGCAGGCGCAGTGGCAATTCGACACCGGCCTCTGTGAGCAGAGAGCGGGCTTTTTCTGCATCTCCCGGTGGTGGGATGAGGGCTTTTTCACGGTGCCCAAGCATGCCTTCCGGAACGGGTCCAGTAGACGGTTTGGCCAGGCCGAACCAGGCAGCCTCAACAACGGCTGTGACATCAATCGCCCACTGGATGGCCTGGCGCACACGAATGTCCTGCAACGCAGGATTGCTCTGGTTCATGCCGAGCCAGTAGTTACGACCGGAGGGATATACCTCGATATAACTGTTGGGAGGCATGTTCCTTCTGAAGGGCGCCGTTGATTCCACCGAAATTTGTGCACAGTCCAGTTGGCCGGCCTCAAAGGCCATTTCTGAGGCCTTTGCGTCGGTCATAGCGTACACATGAATTTCTTCAAAGGCCGCCTCTGGGCCGTGCCAGCGCGGGTTTTTCACCAGCACCGTTTTGCGCTTGGCCTTCCATTCCTTGAACAGATAGGGGCCGGAGCAACATGGCGGTTGAGTGCCATAGCGGCCGCCCACTGATTCCAGCGCCTTGCGTGACAGGATGGATCCCGTGGTGCTGGCACCCGCTATCGGAATAAATGCTGCATATGGGGTGTGAAAAACTAGGGTGCCCGAATACCGGTCGTGTACGTCCACATGACTCAACGGCCCCATGTCCACCGCGTTAAGCGCATTCAAAGCGGGATCTACAACTCGCTCGAACGAGAACTTCACATCATCGGCGGTCATTTCGCCGAAACCATTGCTGAACATCTGCCCACGCTTCAGCCTGAATGCGTAATGCGTGTCATCAATCTGCTCGAAATACTCGGCCGCATCAAGTTCTGTGTCCCAGGTGCCGTTGGTCTTGAACTGCAAAAGGGATTGATATATAGCTGAGCTGACAACCCCTTCGGCACCTGACACCATGGATGGCGGGTCCAGTGAGATGATGTCGTTGTAGTTGCGGATATGCAATTGATCGCCGCGGACCGCCCAACTCATACCGGGCAAGCCAGCCGCGATCGCCAGTCCCCCGAGGGTGGATTGGTGCAGGAAATCACGGCGTTTGATCTGAACTGGGCCTGCAGGCGCTTCGAATTCCACTGAACACCACTTTCTCAAAACCTGCCTGAGTATAGAGGGTTCATTCCATGAATTGCCAGACCAGCGCTGCCCACTATTGCAACGTTGATTTCAGGCCTTCAACTGTGTCCAGGCTAAACCTGGCGGTTTCCTCTTCCAGCGCGGAATGTCCCGCGTTCTCAACGGCTTTGAACAGGGCATCGGGCCAGATCATATGGAGGTCGAGAGCATCGGCAATAGTGCAATTGTAGTCGACCTGGCCATGTACGATCATGCCAGGCAAGCCCCTTAAACGATGAGCATTTTCGTACAGGGCATCAGCTGGCAGAAAAGCCGCGTTCTCCCAGTAATGCATGGATATCCGCGCACCGGCCAACACAAGATCGTCTGATTCTTCTGCGGAATCGGCATATTCCGCATCAATGTTGCGCGGGTTGCTTAACACATCACTGTATTCGTACCAGTGTTGTGATGCCTCCAGCGCCACTGCCCTGTCGTCGCCAAGAATAGCACTGCAGTAAAATCCAAACAGATCATCACGCTCCTCCTGTGGAGCCAGACCTGCCAGTTTTTCCCAGGCCTGGGGAAACAGGCCCCGGCTTCTATGGAAGTCCCACTGCTCGAAACCCGGACGAAGAAGCGTCACACCACGCAGCAGAAGTGCAGAACAACGATGCCGATGGGTCTCTGCATAGGCGACCGCCAGGGCGCTCCCCCAGGAGCCACCGAAAACGATCCAGCGCTCCACACCAATCATCTCGCGCAAAAGCTCAATATCACTTATCAGGTGTTGCAGCGTATTGTTTTTCAATTCGCCGAGAGGCGTCGAACGCCATGCCCCACGCTGGTCGAAGGCGAGTATCCGGTAATGGGCAGGGTCAAAAAACCGCAGCACATGGCGCGACCAGGAACACCCGGGACCACCGTGCAAAAACACCACAGGCACGCCGTCGGGATTACCGTAGTGTTCTACGTGGAGTGTGTGGATGTCGTCTACGGAAATGTTCTGTGTCTTGAAAGGTGTTGGTGTGGGATACATGCCGATCTCATCTCCAGTCTAGGTGCAATAGGCAGAGGTACCGCCGGGGCGGGTGATTCAGCTTTCCTGATTAACGACGTGCCGGCCGATACGTTCGGTAACATAGCGACGAATATCCAGGTTCCAGTGTTCCATGGGCGAAAAGATGCCACGGTGATGCACGCGCGCGCCCATACCCGCCTGTACACGCTCGCAGATGGTCCAATCCTGGCGATTCACCAGGTGCCAGAAGTCTGCCGCGTCGGCGGCATCGAATTCCGGCTTGTTCAGCTCATGGGTTTCAAACAGGAAATGACAATCGATAAGAGTTCTGTCGGCACTTTGTGCACGCAGTATGAATACCGCCACGTGATCGCTGGCAGCACTGATAAACATATTGGGATAGAGCAGGTGCCCCTTGTGGCGTACCTGTTCGTCTTCATTCAAACCGGGGAAGGTACGTCGGGAGGTCGTGCCTGACTCGGTAAAGGTCACCGCGCCGTCACGATGGGGGATACCCCGATTCCAGTCGAGATCATTGCCGCCACCCTCCTTGAACGCCGGAACCAGCTTGCACAATTCCGGGTGCACCGGACCGCAGTGGTAGCATTCGTTATAGTTTTCACACAACACCTTCCAGTTGGCATTGACTGAGTAGTGATGCGATGCACCGATACGCAAATCTGCCAGCGGATAACGTTCAAATATCTTCGCACTGGCTGCGATATGCTCCTCAAAGAGAGGCGCCTCAGTGGGGCCAAGATGTACAAATACAAATCCACCCCAGCTCTCGCAGGCCACGCCATGCAAGTGCACGTCCTCAACCCGAAAGCCCATATCCTCGGTCATATGCGGCGCGCGCTGCAATTGCCCATCCAGGTCGTAGGTCCAGGCGTGATAGGGGCATATGATGCTGCGCCCACCAATCACACCACCTCGTAGCGGCACACGGTCATTGGAATACTCTTGCTCCCCTATCGGGCACAACTGCGCACCCCGATGCATGCACACATTGTAAAACGCGCGCAACTGTCCCTCGCCGTTGCGCAGCAACAGGACGCTTTCGCCGTAGATATCCAATACCTGGTGGTCACCGGGTTCGGCGACCTGTTCTTCACGACCGACACAAATCCACTCCCGGAAAAATATGTGCTGCCGTTCAAGTTCGAAGACGTCCTGCTGCAGATACCAGGAGCTGGGCAAGGTGGTCTCCAGCACACCACCGCCGTCTAGATCGATGAACTCACTCATGGTTTTTCTCCTCAGGCGACAGCGCCACCCTCAACAGCAACAGACTGGTTCGACTTGCCAACTAACAGCCAGGCAGCCACCGAACCCACTGCGCACAGAATTGCGATAACCAGGTAAAAATAGCGATAACCCTCCGCGCCCGGATAGGCATCGAGTAGCAAACCACCTATCAGGGGCATGAACACGTCCGGGGTAAAACCCACCGCTGAAATCACCCCGGCCGCAGTGCCGGTCACGGCCCGTGCTACACCGCCTTCCTCAAGCAGGGCAAAGTAAATGCCGCGCAGGGCGAATATGGCAATCGAGACTATGCTGGCATTGATCAGCATGACAATGAGAAAGCTCTCACCACCGGGCAGCAAACTGAATACCACGAAGCCCGCTGTCATAATCAGGAAGAAGCCAAAGACCGTCCTGGCAACACCGATTTTGTCGGCAATAAAGCCGGCGCCCACGGCGGCGAAAGGTTTGAGCCACATTTTCCCCACGCCGACGGCACCGCCCAACAATACACTGAGACCATAGGCATCTGTGGCATAGGGCGCAAAGTAGTACGAGCCCCAGTAGGCACTGTAGGCGGTGAGGACCACCAGGGATATCAGCCATACCACGGGCATCTTCAAGACCTCGATCACTTCAGCCAGTCCGACTTTGTCCCGCACCTCTTTTGTGCGACTACCCTGGCCATCATCGAGGACAAACCAGGCCATCACCGCCAGCGCTATATTGGTCAGGGCAAACAACTGGATTACTTGTGACAGGCCCTCAGCACTGCTGCCCAGCCAGGCAAAAATCACCAGGAACACCGTAGAACTCAGCATTTCCGACACGCCTCTACCGCCCTCCAGGATACCAAACGCTCGCCCTTGTTCCTCGGCCGGTGCCCAGGCGCGGGTGGCCTTGATCATCGCTCCCCAGAACACCAGGGAGACGCAAGCCCCCCAGAATGCATGAATCAGTATGCTTACGGAATAGGAGGGGAATGTGGAAAAATAGAGGCCACTCAAACCGGTAGCCAGTAGCGCGCCAGTCATCAGTTTCCGCGGCGAGTAGCGATCGGCTATCCAGCCACCGGGGAAATAGGTCAGCATGGAAACCGCACCAAATACGCTTATCAGCACGCCCATCTGGGTATTGGTGTAGCCAAAGGCCTGCTGCATCGGGATGTAATAAACCTCGCGCAGGAAAGGCAGCATGAAGATAATACCGCCGGAAAAACACAAAATGGCCATGACAAGCCAATGTCTGAAACGTTCCATTATTTGCTCTTATGTATCTGGATGGGACTAGTGTGCACGCACGACCCACTAGTTGCCAGCACCTTGGCTGGCAATCAATCTGAGGCTAAGCTTCACCCTCGAGAGGAATAACATGAATCACCCTACATTGAAGTGCCTGGTCGGTGGCAGGATTATCGACGGCCTGAGCCTGCAAGGGGGCAGTTCCAATGACGTGGGAGGCTTAATGCCCGGAACGTTGATTTTAGCCCTATACTTGGTATTGATTGCTTACGGAGACCTGCAATGCATACCCCACAAGTAGACTACAACCTGGCGCAAACGATACTCAAGCGCGCTGAATTGGATCCCCATAATCGTGCGATGGTGTTCGAAGGCGTGGAGCGTAACTACGCCGAATTGGCCGAGCGAGTGCTCTGCCTGGCCAGCGATTTACGCTCGGGCGGGATTTGTGTTGGCGACAGGGTCGGATTCGTCGGGCTTAACCATCCGACGTTTCTGGAGACGATGTTGGCTGCGCAATTGCTGGGTGCCATTTTCGTACCCCTGAATTTTCGGCTCACCGGCGAAGAATTGAGTTACATCATCAACGACGCCGGCATCCACTCCCTGGTGGCGGACGATGCACTGCGCGCGGTGGTCGATCCAGTGCGTGGCGACCTGTGCTGCCAGCGCTACATTGGTTCGGAGAGCAGCGCCGACGGCTGGGATGATTTCGAAGCCCTGATCGACGTAGCCCCACGGATGGAGGGGCATGTGCCAATGGGCCAGCACGATGTCGCCGTAATCATGTACACCTCGGGTACCACGGGCAAGCCCAAGGGCGCCATGCTCACCCACGGCAACCTGGTGTGGAACAACGTACAGACAAACATGGCCTTCGCTGGCGATGCTAGCGATATCACCCTGGTCGCCGCACCGCTGTTTCATGTCGGTGGTCTCAACGTAACCACCCTGGGCGCTTTACAGGGGGGTGCCTGCGTTGTAATTCACCGCAGCTTTGATGCCGGCCAAGCCCTGGTGGATATCGCCAAATACCGCGTAACCACCATGTTCGGTGCGCCGGCCATGTTTCTGTTTATGGCCCAACAACCGGAGTTTGCCGATACCGACCTGTCCAGCCTGAGAATGCTGATTGTCGGCGCGGCGCCGGTACCAAAGTCACTGCTGGATATTTATACCGCCCGCGATGTGGTATTGAACCAGGGCTATGGGCTTACCGAAACTGCCCCACTGGTGAGCTTCCTGATGGCGCAGTACATCGATACCAAGCTGGGCTCCGCCGGCAAACCCGGCCTGTTTGGCGAGATCCGCATCGCCGGCGCCGACAACAAGTCTCTCGCCAATGGCGAAGTGGGCGAGATTTTGTACCGCGGTCCCAATGTCATGAAGGGTTACTGGAACCGGCCCGAGGCCACCGCCGAGGCAATAGACGCCGAAGGCTGGTTTCATACCGGCGATGCCGGCTATATCGACGATGACGGCTTCCTGTTCATCAGTGACCGGGTCAAAGACATGGTTATCAGCGGCGGTGAGAACGTCTATCCGGCAGAAGTGGAGAGCGTTCTGTATGAGCACCCGGCCATTGCCGAAGTAGCCGTCATCGGTCTCGCCGACGAGAAATGGGGCGAGGCCGTAACCGCGGTGGTCGCTCTCAATGAGGGCGCCAGTTTGAGCCTGGAAGAGTTGCGGGATTTCGCTGACGGCAAGCTGGCTCGTTACAAGCTGCCGCTGATGCTGCACCTGGTTGATGCGCTGCCGCGTAACCCGGCCGGTAAAGTGCTTAAGTTTGAGCTGCGCGAACGTTATAGCGAGTGAGATCAGGGCCTGATCAAATTTAAATTTACAGCGGCCGCCGTAGCTTCAGCCCGGTTGTGGATATCAAGTTTATGATAGATTTTTTTGATATGCGCAGAGAGGGTGCTGCTGGCAATAAGTAACATTTGGGCAACCTCCTTCACCTGGCAACCCTTGGCGATCAGTTGCAACACCTCCAGTTCCCTGTCCGTCAGGCTTGAAGCTTGTTTGTCTTCACGCGGCGTAACACGGTGAAAATGTGCGAGTTGCGATCTTCTGCGCCCTTGTTCATAACACTGTAGATGCGCTGGTTATTGATCTCGTAGGCCTGGCCCACTTCAAACTTGTAGGCATGTCCGTCGATCATGAACCGAACACGGGGATTGGTACTGAGGGGGATATGAATGCGATGGCTGTGGTGAAAACTGGTGTGACTGTGCCGGTGTGGCCGGATGGGTCAATATCGGCCGAAGGCCCATAGATACTGGGTTTGCAAAAATGTGATCTCACTTGATTTTCCTTGCGAGAGCATTAATACTCGGGCTGCAAGAACCAATAAAAAAAACCTGGGTGGGGACTTATAAGCATGAATATTCCGGAATTCCAGAACACACCCAGGAAGCCTACGACACCTGGGATCTGCGCGCGGGGCTGGACGGCGATGGCTGGAGTGTCACCCTCTATGTGCGGAATCTTGACGATCAGCGTGGCAAGATCTCCTACAACAACCGCTGGGGCAAGGAGCGCTTGACAGTTACGCGGCCGCGCACCTACGGCTTTAGCTTTCGCAAATATTTTGATTGAGGCCTGAAGTCCTCGGCTAGTATCAACAGCAACACTGAACGGCGCCGACGGTACCGTTCTTTTTCAGGCTACCAGGATTGCAGCCTTCAGTGCACTGGCGCAATCACCGGGAGAATTGGAACATGGGTGAAGCACACACCAACTCGTACTACGCGGCGACGCGCAACATCCACACGGAATACGCTCCCCTGCAGGGGAACATCGAGGTGGACGTCTGTATTTGCGGCGGTGGCTTCTCCGGCGTTGCCACGGCATTGACACTGGCCGAGCGCGGCTACTCGGTGGCGGTGCTCGAACAAAACAAAATCGGTTGGGGCGCCTCGGGTCGCAACGGTGGCCAGATCATTGCCGGTTTTTCCGGCCAGGACCTGATGCGCAAACGCCTCGGTGAGGAAGTCACCGACACACTGTGGGATATTGGCTACCGTGGCAACGACATCATCCGCCGGCGGGTCGCCCAGTACGGCATTGAGTGTGACCTGAAATGGGGCTATGTAGATGTGGCTATAAAACCCCGCCACCTGCGCACCTGTGAAGCGGATTACGCAGATCTGCAAAAGCGTGGCTTCGGTGAGGATGCCCGCCTGTTGGTAGGTGGGGAAATGGGGGAGGTGACCGTCACCGACGCCTACATTGGCGGCCTGATCAATAATCGCAACGGCCATGTACACCCCCTCAACCTGTGCCTGGGTGAAGCACAGGCGGCGGTTGGGCTGGGCGCACAGATTTTTGAAGACAGTGAAGTGCTGGACATACAACACGGCGCCCGCCCGGTGGTAAAAACCGGGCAGGGCCAGGTAACGGCCAATTCCGTTGTGCTGGCAGGTAACGCCTACCAACGCCTGGAGATGAAGCGGCTGTCGGGACTGGTGTTCCCCGCCGGCAGCTTTATCATCGCCACCGAGCCGCTATCCGAATCTGAGATCGCCGACATCAATCCGCTGGATATGGCCTTCTGCGACCCCAATTATATACTCGACTATTTCCGCTTATCTGCCGATAAACGCCTGTTGTTTGGCGGACGCTGCAACTATTCCGGACGCGTCCCCAGCAGCATCAAGGGGACTATCGGACCGCGTATGTTGAAATTATTTCCCCAGCTGAAGGGCAAGCGCATCGACTACGAGTGGGGCGGAAATATCGGCATTGTCGTCAACCGGGTGCCGCTAATCGGCAGGATTGAAAAGAATGTTTACACGGCCTGGGGATACTCCGGCCACGGGGTCAACATGACCCATGCCACCGGCGAAATTATTGCCGACGCCATCGGCGGCACCATGGAAAAAATCGACCTTTTCGAGAAGATAAAACACCGGCGCATTCCGTTTAGCCAGGCTCTCGGCGGCCAAATGGTTGCACTGGGCATGATGTACTTCAGGATATTGGACCTATTGTAATGCCAGCGGACCGCTACGACACCATCATTATCGGAGCCGGCCACAATGGCCTGGTCTGCGCCTCCTACCTGGCTCAACGGGGACAGCGCACCCTGGTACTGGAGGCGGCGGACAGCGTCGGCGGTCTCGCTGTGACGCGGGAATTTCATCCCGGCTTCAAGGCCTCTGTTGCACATACTGTCAGCCAGTTCTCCAGCAAAATAGCCAACGATCTGTCGCTGGCCAAACACGGTTACGGCGGTGGTGGTGAACCGCTGGCACACATCGGGCTCAACCCGACCGGAGATCACGTCATTCTCAAAGGTGGCGCAGTCAGCGGCCTCTCGTCAGAGGATACGGAGAGTTATAGCCAGTACACCCGGCAATTACAGAAATTTGCGGCGACCCTGGCGCCCTCCTGGATGAAGACCATGCCGCGCATTGGCAACAACAGCCTGTCAGAGCTTATGACCTTCGCCGGGATTGGATTGAAGCTGCGACTGCTCGGCAAAAACGACATGCGCGAGTTTCTGCGCGTCGCCGCCCTGCCCGTGCGGGATCTGATGGATGAGAACTTCGACAGTGAAGTACTCAAGGCGATGTTGAGCTGGGATGGTCTAATCGGTTCAAAGATGGCGCCCCGTTCACCCAACAACACTGTACTGGCAATGCTATACCGGATGTGCGGGGAGCATAACGGCGCTCACTGCATACCCGAAAACGGTGTTGAGGGGCTGATAGCTGCCCTGCTCGCTGCAGCCACGGCGGCGGGTGCCGAGATTCGCACCGGCCAGAAAGTAGAACGCATACAGATCGAAGCCAACGAAGAAGGCCTGTGCGCCAGCGGCGTAATACTGTGCAACGGCGAAAGCATCGCAGCCGGGCGTGTGGTATCCGCCGCCGACCCCCAGCGTACCTTCTTGCAACTGGTGGGAGTAGAGAATCTCGAAATCGAGTTCACTAACAGGATACGCCGACTTCGCTGTGACGGTTACGTGGCCAAACTCCACCTTGCCCTCAGGGACCTGCCGCAGTTCACGGGAATGGAACGGCCCGAGGATCGCATGATTATCGCCGAGAACATGGATGCCATCGAGTTTGCCTTTGACGATGCCAAGTACGGCGAGTGTTCCGCACAACCCGTATTGGAGATAGTGATTCCCAGCCTGCGGGACCGTTCCATGGCACCGGCCAAGCAGCACGTTTTGTCGGCACACGTGATGTACGTGCCCTACCAGCTCAAGGGTGGCTGGACGGAACAGGCACGCAGCGCTATCTATGAGCGCTGTCTCGACGCTATTGCCCGGTACGCGCCGGGAATCCGCGAGAGCATCATCCACGGTGAACTGCTGACCCCCGCCGACCTGGAGCAACACTGTGGCGCCACCGGTGGTCACTGGCACCACACGGAGTTTTCCCTGGACCAGATGTTAATGATGCGGCCCACCTTTGAAGCGGCGCAATACAGCACCCCGATTCCCGGCCTGTTCCTTTGCAGCGCCGGCTGTCACCCCGGGGGCGGGATCATGGGGGGCGCCGGGCACAACGCAGCCCGCGAGATTCTGCGATGAAAAAATACGATGCCATTATTGTCGGCGCCGGCCACAACGGTCTCACCAACGCCGCCTATCTCGCCAAGGCCGGGCTGGATGTAGTGGTAGTGGAAAAGAACGACTACATCGGTGGCGCCGCAGTGTCGCGGGAGTTGCACGAGGGCTGGATTTATTCGAGCTGCTCCTATGTCTGCAGCATGATGCGCCAGGCTATTCACAGAGACTTGAACCTGAGCCGCCACGGCCTGTTGCTGGTGCCCTACCTGGGAACCGTCAACTTTGGCGACGATGGCCGCACGCTGATCGATTACCACGATGGGGAGGCCAGCTACAACGCATTGCGGCGGCATTCACCTCACGATGCCGATGCGATGTTTCGCTTCCAGACTGACCTGGGCCGTTATGCCCAGTTGATTCGAAAGACCCTGCTGCGCACGCCACCGGACCCCACCTCGTTCAAGCCCCGGGATATTGGTGAAATGCTGTTTCTGGCCAGGGAGTTCTGGGCCCTGGGGGAGAAAGAGCTGTACGAATATGTGCGCTTTTTCACCATGAGCGCGGCGGAATTCCTGGAGGACTACTTCGAGGACGCTTTGATCAAGGCGGCCATGGCCAGCCCGGGCATTATCGGTACCGCACTCGGGGTTTATTCACCCGGCTCCGCCTACATCCTGTTGCACCATGTGATGGGTGATGTGGATGGCAGCATAGGCGCCTGGGGCTTGGCACGGGGCGGCATGGGGGCCATTTCCAACGCTATCGCCGGGGCACTGCAGGAACACGGTGGCGAAATTCGTACCAGTGCAGGCGTCCGCCAGATACTGGTCAAGAACCGCAAGGCGGTCGGTGTGTTGCTGGAGAGCGGCGAGGAAATATACAGCCGTATCGTGGTATCCAATCTCGACGCCAAACGCACCTTTACCCAGGTCATGGATAAAAAGGACCTGCCGCCGGGCATTTATGAGAAAGCCAGCAACTTCAAAATACGCGGCTCCTCCGGCAAGGTGAATATCGCTTTGTCCGGCTTGCCCAAATTTACCGGGGTCCCTGACAATCGCTACATCAATCGAGGCGGCCAGGGCTTCAGTGGTTCCCTGGAAACCATGGAGCGGGCCTACGATTGCTGGAAACGCGGTCGCTGGTCAGACAATCCCTTCATTGAGTCGGTTATTCCATCGGCCTGGGACCCCACCGTCGCACCACCGGGCAAGCACTGGATGTCCAATTTTGTCCAGTACTGCCCGGCGAAACTGGCAGATGGACCCTGGACGCCGGAAAAGCGTGATCAGTTCGGCCAGACAGTCATCGACAAAATCGAGCGTTACAGCCCGGGCTTCAAAGACCTGATTGTACATATGGAGGTACGCACCCCCCACGAGATTGAAGCCGAGGTGGGGCTGACCGAGGGCAACATCTTCCAGGGCGAGCTGACCATCGACCAGCTGTTGTTCAACCGCCCCTTCCCCGGCTATGCACAGTACCGCATGCCGGTTAAGAAACTGTACATGTGCGGTTCCTCCACACACCCTGGTGGTGGCGTATCGGCGGCCTGTGGCGCCAACGCCGCGCGGGAGATCCTGCGCGACCTGAAGTACCCCAATACCGTACCTGAAGACGACTGTTACGATGAGTAGCCCATGGACATAACTGATCCCTTCGCCGGAGAGCGGCTCAAGCACTCGCACTTCCACCCCCGCCAGGCGGCCCTCAATCTCCGGGATGCCTGGTCGTCGTGGAACGGCTACAAGTTCGCCGACTACTACTACGATGCGGAATACGAGTACTTCTGCGTTCGCAATACCTGCGGCACCTATGACATCTGCCCCATGCAGAAATACCATATCAGTGGCCGCGACGCTGAAACCATGCTCAACCGGATGGTCACCCGCAATATCGCCAACATGAAAGAGAACCGGGTCACCTATGTGTGCTGGTGCACTGACGCGGGACGCATGGTCGACGACGGCACTATTTTCAAACTGGGGGCGGATAAATTTATGCTGACCTGCGGCAGTCCCTCGCTGGCCTGGCTGAAAAAAAGCGCCTTTGGTTTTGGGGATGTCCACGTGCTTGATATGTCCGACGAAATCGCCGGGCTGTCATTGCAGGGGCCCACCTCCTGTGCGGTGCTGCAAGCAATGGGCTTGCAGGGCATAGAAGAGGCCAAACCTTTTGATATCCGTCACTTTCCCTTCGCCGGTGACAGCCTCATGGTGTCACGCACGGGCTTTACCGGCGACCTGGGCTACGAACTGTGGATAAAACCAGAGCTCGCGCTGACCCTGTGGGATACGCTCTACGCCGCCGGAGAGAACTACGGCATCCACCCCTACGGCGAGACCGCCACCAATATGGCACGCCTTGAGGCGGGCTTTATCATGCCCAATATGGAATTCAATGAAGCCCTGAAAACTGTACACTTTGAACACGACCAGACTCCATTCGAATTGAGCCTGGGCTGGCTGGTCGATTTCAGGAAACCGCACTTCAATGGTCGCCGCGCCCTGCTTGAGGAGCGCAAGCGGGGCTCTACCTACACCCTGACCAGGCTCGATATCGAGGGCAACAAAACCGCCGCGGATGCTTACCTGTACGCGGACAAGCGCTGCGCCCGGGAAATCGGCTATGTCACATCCGCCATGTGGTCACCTGCGGTGAAGGCCAACATTGCCCTGGCGATGATTAAAACCGGGCACCTGGGCGGTGATATCTGGGCCGAGATCTACTACGAGAAAGAGCTGCGCCAGTACCACAAGGTGGCCAGGTGCAGCGTGCAGGACAAACCCTTCTGGTCGCCGGCGCGGGCGCGGGCTACGCCACCACCGGCAGTCTGATTCGGCCTTACTCCCCAGCTTCTTTTTGCTTCTGCGCCGCTACCAGCTCACGCACATCGGCCAGCAATTGTTTCGCGTCGAACACTATGCCGTCCTTGATGGTGTAGCGGATGCCGCCGGTGGTCTCCATCTCCATGGTTTCACGATTGAGTACCCGGTGGCCGGTGCCGTAGAGCACTTTGAAGTTCGCCACGGGATTTTCATCGACAATCACCAGGTCTGCCTTCTTGCCGATCTGGATAGAGCCGGTCTCCGCATCAATACCCAGCAGCTCCGCCCCGTTGATTGTGGCCGCTTGCAGCACTTCCAGCGGGTGGAAGCCGGCCTCCTGCAGCAACTCCAGTTCACGGATATAGGCAAAACCGTAAACCTTGTAAATGAAGCCCGCGTCAGACCCGGTGGTTACCCGGCCGCCGGCATTTTTGTAATCGTTGATGAACTGCATCCAGCGCCGGTAATTCTGCTTCCAGGCAACTTCATCCGCCGTGGTCCAGTTGAAAAAATAGGAGCCGTGCACTTTCGGATTGGGGTCAAAGGCGCGCGCCATGTAGGGCATGGTGTACTCCGCTTGCCAGTCGGCGTTGCGGGCACGCATAACATCGCGGTTGGCCTCGTAAATGGTGAAGGTGGGATCAATGGTGAAATCCAGCCCGATCAATTCCTCGATGGTAGCGTTCCAGGTGTCTGAACCCGGCGCGGCTGATTGCAGCCACAGGCGCCCGGCCTCAGCAAAACGATCCTGTTCGTTGTTGTAGTTGTAATCGTAGGGATAATCCTGAATGCGCCTGTCCTCGAACATCGCCTCGGGCAGGCCGTACCAGTGCTCCATGCTGCCCAGGCCCATGCGCGCGCTGTCGAGTACGTTGGTGCGGGCAACAGCCAGCTGGGCATGGTGCATGGTGGTTCTCATGCCCAGCTCCTGAGCCTCATTTATACCCGCGGCGAGTAACTCCGGCGCGGCACCGCGAAACTTGATGCCATCCGCCCCCTTCTTGCGCACCGCGCGCACCCATTTGCGGGCAGCGGCGGGGGATTCGAGTTGCTGGGGAAACATGGCAAACACCACCATTCTCGGCGCTGCGATCTCACCCCTGGCACTGCGCCGCTTGTGCTCCAGTGTCCATTCCAGGCCCATTACGGCACCCACGTCCCGCACCGTGGTGACACCGTGAGCCAGTGCGAGCTTGAGCACGTATTCGGGATCGGTCAGGGCTCCCGCATAGGCGTGGGAGGGAGTGCCCAGGTGAAAGTGAGAATCGATGAGGCCCGGTAATACATACTTGCCGGTCGCATCAATGATGCGGGTGCCTGCCTCTGCGCCGGCATCCTCCTTCTCATCGGTGCTACTACTCCGAATAGCCACGATACGATCCTGCACTATCTCTATGGTCACTGGACCCATAGTGGGCGCACCGGCGCCCTCGATCATGTAGGCGTTCTTGATGATGAGCCGTTTGAAGGGGCCCTCACTCTCTTTGCCTCGCGCCCGCGCTATCGGTGGCTGCTGCAAACCCATGGCCAGGGCGGGGGCAATATTTTCTTCGCCGGGTGCCACAGCGGCTGCCTGCGCCAGTGCGGTCAGCGGCAGCGCCGTCAGAAAAATCAGTAGGTGTTTAAGCGTCATCGCGATAATCCTCCGGGAGGGGCATGATCCGGTGTCAGTCCACAGACCAGAAACTGGAGCCAGTCTGCCCGGGACCGGATGACACCAGCACTTCCATTTTTCGTATGTCCTGCGCTTCCAGGAATGCCTTGTCCTCAACCAGGATCTCCAGCAGGTAATCGGAGAGGTCTTCTACGGTGGTATTGCGCACTGGAATGATCAGGGTGTCCACCTTCAGGAACAACAGTGTATCCGCATCGTGCTTCACCCGGTAGTAATCACCCTCCTCCTCTACCGTGAGATACGGGGAACGGGAGGGGATCAGGGTGTACTCATCAAAGGTATCGCAGAGCTTTTTGATCTGCGCCTTGTACACGGCGTAGTCGCCGGTGAGGCCGTTCTCGTCCACCGGCGCAACAATGCGCACCGACACGGCAAAGTTGTGGCCGTGCAAACGCTCCCGCCGGGTCGCCGAAAAAATTGTAAAATGCGCAGCGGAAAACTTGTGGCTTTCCTTGTCGATGTAAATTGTGGTGAGTCGTTCCATGGATGGCAGCTGCCGCTGTTCAAAGGCTCCCTAGTTATCCACACTCCCCGGAACCCGTCAACGACTATTCGTGCTAGGGTTAGGGGCATCAGATCACCGAAGAAGCAGAGTCCTCTCATGAAAACAGCCATCATCACTGGCGCCAGTGTTGGCATCGGTGAAGCCGCAGCCGCATTGTTCTGCAAGGCCGGCTACGGGGTCTACAACCTCTCTCGCCGCGCCTGCACAGTCGAGGGAGTCCACAATATTGCCTGCGACCTGTCTGACCCTGCCGCCATTGCGGCGGCCATGAATGTGCTGCGCGAGGTGGTCGAAAACTCCGACCTGGTGGCACTGGTACACAACGCCTGCCAGATGCGCAAAGACAGTGCCATGGACTGCCACAGCGATGATCTCACCGCCGTACTGCAAACCAACGTGGTGGCCGCCAACACGATCAACCAGGCCCTGCTGCCACTCATGCCGAAGGGATCGAGCGTGCTGTATATCGGTTCGACCCTGGCGGAGAAAGCCGTCGCCGAGGCCTACAGTTACGTGATTTCCAAACACGCGGTGGTCGGCATGATGCGCGCCACCTGCCAGGACTTGATGGGTCGCGGCATACACACCGCCTGCATTTGCCCGGGCTTTACCGATACCGAAATGCTGCGCACACACCTGAACAATGACGAGGCGGTGCTGGCCGACATGGCCAGTCTCAACAGCTTCAACCGCCTGATCGAACCCGGGGAAATCGCCGGCTTGATTGTCTGGGCCCACGCGAACCCGGTGATCAACGGCTCCGTGCTACACGCCCACCTCGGACAAAGGGAAAGCTGAAGCCCCATGCCCGATGCCGCGCCTCAGCCCATCTTGCTGGACCCGGTGATTTATGAACGCCGGGAGCGAGTGTTCCTGGTGCTGGCCGGTATCTTTATCTGCGCCATGACCATGTTGAATATCCTCGGCATCACCCGTTTTATTCAGCTGGGACCGATGCAGCTGGCGGTGGGTGTACTGCCCTACCCCATCACTTTTTTGTGTACCGACCTGATCTGCGAGCTGTATGGCAAGGCGCGGGCGAACTTCATGGTCACCCTGGGTCTGGGTCTGAATATTTTTATCCTCGGCTTCATCTACCTGGGTAACCTGGCGCCCTCGGTTGGGCCTGAAGCGCTACCGCCATGGCAATTGATACACCTGGCACAACCGATAAGCCTGCCCAATGGCACCGTTGTTGAACAATCTGTGGAGTTGTACAAACTGATCTACGCCACGACCACCGGCGCCATGTTCGCATCGATGCTGGCCTATATTGCTGCACAATACTGCGATGTGCAGCTGTTTCATTTCTGGAAGCGGGTCACCAAAGGCAAGCACCTGTGGATCCGCAATAATTTCAGCACCATGATCAGCCAGCTGGTGGATTCCTTCATGGTGATCCTGGTGACCTTCGGTGCGGCCTACTGGGCCGGCAACATGACCCTGGCAGCCCTGGGCACCCTGATGCTCAGCAACTATATCTTCAAGTTCTGTGTCGCCATTCTGGATACAGGCCCCTTCTACCTGGGTGTTTACAAACTGCGCGCCTACCTGGACCTGAAACCCGGGCAACTGGCGGGGCCCAGTGAAGTAACCAGAGACACACCGTGACTTCAACTCATGACTGATTTGTAGGGTCGAATTCATTCGACCAACAGACGGGCTTCCAACATCTGGTCGAATTTATTCAAAGACCTCTCAGAACGCCGCAGCGCGGAAAGCTGTTTCTTCGGTCGCGGCTGCCAGGTATTCCTCAGCCAGCTCTTCCGCAACCAGGTGCGGTGAACGGCCGGCCCGGTCTGAGCGGTAAAGAATTTCCTGCAGGTTGGTTTCAATGCGCTCGATGTGTTCGCGCTTCTGGCTCAACTCACTGCCCAGACGCTGGTGATGCACATCGATGATGCCACCGGCATTGATCAGGAAGTCGGGGCAGTAGAGTATGCCGCGGTCCCACAAGTGACTGGCCTGCCCTTCATCGGCCAACTGGTTATTGGCGGCACCGGCGACGATCCCCACCCGCAACTGATCGATGCTCTCGTTATTGAGGACAGCGCCCATTGCACAGGGAGCGAGCACATCTGCCTCCAGGGTCAGAATATCAGCCACGTCGACGGCAACAACCCCATGGGCATCGACTGCCCGCCTGAGGTTATCCCGGTTCACATCCGCACCGTAAACTTCAGCACCGTCTCCCCTTAGCATGCCCGCCAGGTGAAAACCGACACTGCCGAGGCCTTGAATAGCCACCCGCAGGCCGCGCATGGAATCTGCGCCCAGTCGATAATGCACCGCCGTGCGAATACCCAGGTACACACCGTAGGCAGTGCTCGGCGAAGGGTCGCCACCAAATTCAGCACCTTCCTGCAGGCCACTGACATGGGGCGTGCGTGCAGACATCGCCTTGATGTCTGCGACACCGGTACCGGAATCTTCCGCCGCCACATAGCGACCACCCAGGCTGTTGATAAAGTCGCCCATCGCGGCCAGCAGGGCCGGGGTTTTGTCGGTGCGTGGATCACCGATGATTACCGACTTGCCGCCGCCGAATGGCAGTGCGGCCAAGGCCGACTTGTAAGTCATACTGCGCGAGAGACGCAGCACATCAAACAGCGCATCAGCCTCGCTGGCATAGGGGAACATGCGGCATCCGCCTACTGCGGGCCCCAGGCTGGTATTGTGCACGGCGATAATAGCGCGCAAACCACTGTGGCGATCCGCGGAAAAAGCGACCTGTTCATGGTGATCGTAGGCTTCGTTATTGAATACAGACATTGTCAAGCGGCCCTCTCTACAAATTTGACAACATTTTCGCCACGAAATTTTCCCAGTAACTGCTCGGACTGCATATCCAGCTTCTCCCGATTCTGGTCTTTAACGTGACCGAAACCGCGCAGTTGCAGCGGTAACTCTGCCAATTGGACCGCGACCTGGTAGTTATCTTCTTTTAAACCGTGAGCCAGCTGTTCCAGCAACTCGCGATAGTCCTCGATGTCCTGTCGTTCCTCCTTGCGCTCAGTGGTGTAGCCGAAAACATCCAGGGCGGTGCCCCGCAGGAATTTGAACGGGGCCAGCAGACCGAACAACTTGATGGTCAAGGCCGGAAATTCACGCTTTATCAGGTGACCGGTGGTCGGGTCTTTCTTCGAAAACAGTGGCGGCGCCAGGTGGAAGCGCAGCTTGTAGTTGCCACTGAACTGGGCCTTCAACTTGCGCAGGAATTCACCATCGCTGTACAGGCGCGCCACTTCGTACTCGTCTTTGTAGGCCATCAATTTATACAGGCTCTTGGCAACGGCGCGAGTCAGCTCCTTGCCTGCGCCGGTATCGGCTTCACGCAGCTGAGCGAGAATTTCGTTGTAACGCTGGGCATAGCCGGCGTTCTGGTAGACAGTCAAGCGCTCACTGCGATCAGTAATCAGCTCCTCCAGGTTCAATTTCGGGGGTCTGGCCAGTGCGGGCTCGACCATGGCCAGGACTTTCTCAAGCTGGTGGGCGGCTCGACGGCCCCACAGAAATGCCTGCTTGTTGAAGTCTACCGCCACACCATTGAGCTCTATGGCACGCTCCAGCGCCTGGTAGCTCACCGGCACCAGGCCCTTCTGGTAGGCATAGCCAAGCAGGAACAAATTGCTGGCAATTGAATCTCCCAGTATTTCGGTGGCAATCGCGGTGGCGTTGATGAAGTGGCTGCTCTCTTCGCCCACTTCTTCACGGATCGTCTGCTGCATGGCACCGGTATGGAACTTTGCATCGGGATCCAGCACAAATGCCGCCGTGGGAACTTCAGCGGTATTAACCACCGCTGTAGTGCGATCTATATTGACCTTACCCATGGACTCATCGCTGGCGGCCACCGCCAGGTCGCAACCGACAAGAAGATCTGCCTCGCCAGCGGGAATACGTACCGCCTTGATATCGTCCTGGTGGCTGGCCACCCTGACATGACTGACCACCGCGCCAAACTTCTGCGCCAGACCGGTCTGGTTCATGGTGGCGCAACCCTTGCCTTCGATATGTGCGGCCATGGCGACCAGTGCCGTCACGGTCAGTACGCCGGTACCACCGATACCTGTCACCACGGCGTTCCAGGGCTTGTCCAGGGCCGGCAGCTGCGGCTCGGGCAATGGATCAAACACCACGTCGGTGACAGACCCCCGCTTTTTCACCAACTCGCCACCGTGCACAGTGACAAAACTGGGACAGAAGCCCTTCACACAACTGAAGTCCTTGTTGCAGGCGCTCTGGTCGATCTGGCGTTTGCGACCCAGCTCAGTATCTTTGGGAATGACCGAGAGACAATTCGACACCTTGCTGCAATCACCACAACCCTCACAGACTGCGTCATTGATAAAGGCACGCTTGGGAATATCTTCCAGTATTCCCTTCTTGCGGCGGCGGCGTTTCTCCGCGGCGCAGGTCTGCACATAGACAATCACCGAGACGCCCCTGAACTCACGCAGCTCACGCTGTACCGCGTCCAGCTCATCCCGATCATGCAGGCTGTATCCCGGAACCGACTTGAACTGGCCCTGCCAGGTGCCGGTTTCGTCTGTGACCAGGGCGATGCGCTTGATGCCTTCGCCGCGCAGTTGGAGAACCAGGTCAGCCACCGACAGTTCGCCATCGATGGGCTGTCCACCGGTCATGGCAACCGCATCGTTATAGAGGATTTTGTAGGTGATATTAACGTTGGCAGACTGGGCCGCACGAATCGCCAGGATACCGGAGTGGAAGTAAGTGCCATCACCGAGGTTCTGGAATACATGCTTGGTCTCAGTAAAGGGCGCCTGGCCGATCCAGGCCACACCCTCCCCACCCATCTGGCTGAAGGTGAAGGTGTCGCGATCGGGCATCCAGGTGGCCATGTAATGACAGCCAATGCCACCCATGGCGTGGCTGCCCTCGGGAACCTTGGTAGAGATATTGTGCGGGCAGCCGGAACAGAAATGTGGCACCCGCTCGGCGATCTTGCGCGGCTGCGCCAGGGAGCGTTCCTTGCGCTCGAGAAAGTCCAGTCGTGCCTGGATCGTCTCGGACTGATGAAAACGGCGGATGCGGCCGGCGATTGCCCGGGCAATCATCGCCGGGGTCAGCTCGCCGAGGTTGGGAAGCAGGTCGCGCCCCTCTTCATCGAACTCGCCAAACACACGCGGCCGCTGCGTCACCGGGTTGTTATACAGCTGACCGGTCAACTGGTCTTCGATGATGGACCGCTTCTCTTCCACTACCAGGATCTCTTCCAGGTCTTGCGCGAACTCATGGGTTGTCAGGGGCTCCAGCGGCCAGCTCATCCCCACTTTGTAAACCCGCAAGCCAATTTCGGCCGCCAGGGCGTCATCGATACCCAGGTCTTCCAATGCCTGCATCACATCCAGGTAGGCCTTGCCGGTGGTGATAATGCCGAAGCGCGGATTGGGACTGTCGATGACAATCTTGTTGAGCCCATTGGCCCGGGCAAAGGCGCGAGCGGCATAGATCTTGTACTTATTGAGCCGCAATTCCTGCTCCAGCGGCTTGTCGGGCCAACGTGCATGAACCCCATCGGCCGGCATCTCAAAATCTTCGGGCATGATGATATTGATACGGGAGGGATCAACTTTGGCAGAAATGGCCGAGTCCATATTCTCGGTAATGGCTTTCAGGGCAACCCAGCAACCGCTGTAGCGGGATAGCTCCCAGCCGTAGATACCCAGGTCCAACACCTCTTGCACGTTGGAGGGGTTCAGCACCGGCATGGAAGCGCCGATGAACATATGTTCAGACTGGTGGGGCAAGGTCGATGATTTGCAGGCATGGTCGTCACCCGCTACCGCCAGTACACCGCCATAGCGTGAGGTACCAAAGGCGTTGGCATGCTTCATCACATCCATACTGCGATCAACACCGGGGCCCTTGCCATACCACATACCAAATACACCGTCGTACTTGGCATTGCCGAACAGGTTGGTCTGCTGGCTGCCCCAGACAGCGGTGGCTGCCAGGTCTTCGTTGATGCCGGGCTGGAAGTGGATGTGGTGCTTGTCCAGCCAGGGTTTTGCCTTCCACATCGCCAGGTCAACCGTACCCAGCGGCGAGCCCCGGTAACCGGAGATAAACCCCGCCGTATTAAGGCCGCGACTGAGGTCTCGCTGATGCTGCAGCATCGGCAGGCGAACCAGCGCCTCGATACCCGTCATGTACGCCCGACTGGCGTCGAGCTCATATTTATCGTCGAGTGAAACCTGCTTTAACAGCGGAGAAGAATCGGCCATAACGGTATCCTGGGCTGGTTTTGGCAATGCTGAAATTGTACTCGTGAACCGAGAAATTGTTATTTTATTTTTCTTCAATTACACGCGTATAATGCATAGTTTATTCAAAATATAAGCTAATTGTGCCTAATTATGCCCACGCCACTGAACAAGTCCGATATCAAAATCCTGCAGCTGCTACAGAGTGATGCCAGTATCAGCACCGGCGCCATCGCCGAGAAGGTCAACTTGTCGCAGTCCCCCTGCTGGCGCCGCATCAGCCGCATCGAGCAGGAAGGCTATATTCGCAAGCGCGTTGCACTGCTGGACCGCAAGGCACTGGGTATGGAAGTGGTGGTGTTCGCCACGGTCAGCCTGACCGCCAATGGACGCCAGAACCTCGAAGAGTTCGAAGCCGAAATCGTCAAGTATCCCGAAGTCATGGAGTGCTACACCATGGCCGGCATCTGGGACTACATACTGAAAATCGTGACCCGGGATATTTCCCACTACGAGGCCTTTGCGCGCAACACCCTGGCCCACAGCCCACACATTCGCGAGTTGCACTCGCATATGGCGGTTACCGAGATCAAGAACACTACCGAGCTACCGTTGGAGACCCAGCTCTAGCGAGTGCTCAGGCGGAGAGCTGGCCGCTAATAAATGCAGTTCAGGCGGCGCCTCACTCACTTCAGTACACCGTTTTGAATTTGCCTGTTGGCGTACCAAACGGCAAAAACACTGATCGACAGAAATACCAATTCGAGCACAATCTGGGAGCCTCGAATGACACTTGCCACATCTGCCAGCACGAAGCCGCGCAACATGATCAGGGTGACAAAGCATAGTGATACACCATAAGCCACAAGCGCCCAGTGCAGTCGTAGCAGCAAGCATATTGCTCCGATAAGCCGAGTCAGCGCGGCCAGGACAGTAATCACCACGACCCAGGCCGGTATTCTGGAGATGTAATCAGCGTACTCGGCCGTAATTCGCCCCTCCGACACTAATGCGGCCCAATGATCTGGTGTTGATATCCCAAACGTGAAGAACACCAGACCGGCGTAGGCCATACCCCAAACCAGAAGAAACCCAGCTACCAACCAATGCGACGCAAGCTTGTTCATAGCTCTCCCACCAGTGAGCAATTCCTCGCTCCGGAAATCGGCAGTAATACCAGAAGTCCTTCAAAAGCCGTGGCCATAGCACACCCCCATGTGAAGAAAAGTTTCCGCCAGGCTGCGATTAGCGGGAACGCTTTCTGGTTATATGTGGTACCTGGAAAGAACGGAATGCTACAGGCCCCACGCAGTTGATTAACTCACTATACGGGCGTAGTTGTATCAAGCGGCACCCATCCTGTTACGCCCTCAGAATTTTGGACCAACACCCACTGATTCAGCTCCTGGAGTAATTTGAGTTGATCCCCGATCTGTGTGTCCAACTCGTAAGCAGAGTACTCCTCGGTGGCGGTGGCCTCATCTTTACTGTCATGGATCGCGAGATACTGTTCGGGCGCCCATCCTTGATTGCCGTTTTGGGTCGTGACCCATATCCAGCCAGGATATTCGGTATCTGGCTTGCCGAGATGAATTGTCTCACCGCGCGTGAATGATATCGGATTGGGGTACAAGGATTGATGTTGTCTTGTAACTATGAGCTTCATTTGAAGAGCTTCAGCGCGTCCGAACCCTCGCAGAGGGCGCCTTGATTTGATTGTTATCTGCTGGCTGCACTACCGCCTTCCTCCACGTGAACAAATAATTTTTGTAGTTTCTTTGATCCGCTATCCCCGGTTATCCATAGCGGCAATCAATTCGTCCAATATATCTCGAACACCTACCAGATTCGATCACATATAGGAGTGCATTAATGCGAAATTTCCCATCGCGCTTCGAAGCAGTGCATTATTTCGGAGATGGTCAATGTCATATCTTGGATGGAACCGAATGCCCATTTTTTGCCCAGAGCCAGTATTATGTATTTCATAAGTTACCGCTCTGAAAAAGTCTCTGGCGTTGGTATTTAGTATCTCTCTGATGTGAGTAAAAACCAGGCCCCGACTACGTTGAGCATAAGCAAAGCCCAATAATGCCGAATGCAATTGATCATCATCAACCAGACTAATATCACCTGAATTTATTAGTTGATCCAATCCAGGAAGGTTTAAGTTTGGATTCAGGATTTGATAACTATTCTCTAAAGGGTCTTCAAAATCCTCTCGATTAGCATCAGTAAGAGGCTCGCCATCAAGTATATTCAATGCCTGCCGGAAGCGCTGTTTGTCAGCTCCATCCCGCCCGGGCGGAGCGTCCGCTTCCCGAGACGAGCCAACAACATAAAGATCGGCATCTTGGACACATCCAGGTGTTCTCCTAGTCGAGGTTCGGGTTTCGACGTCATCTCTATCCCCCTTTTATATATGCAGCCTAACGGTTGAGCTAATTCGCGCTGGATTTTGGCGTCGAATTGAGCGTATTGTTAGATTTAATTATTTCATCGAATTTCACGTTGATGTTCAACGATACATTAATTGATTTTTTGGTAATGATGAAATGCATAAGAAACTTAATCATATCTTTTTCTTTAATTAATAGGTCGTCGATCGGTGGATTCTTAAACCACGATTTGCTAAACCCTTGATAGTCATGGGCATTGTTATTACCTATTAATGTGGTAGAAAAAATAGTTCTACTTGCTTTTCCTGTGTCGTCTAATTTAATGCTTATAGATGCTCCAGGCGATGTGAAATATTTTTTATTCTCAATTGGGTAGCATTTCAAAAATCCAAAATCCGGCTGCCACCCAACGCTGAGTTCTTTGGTATATTTACAAGGAAGCAGATGAATTGTTATTTCATGATCTTTTTCGTTAAAGATGACATACGTATCAACTATATTCACCTCATGCCCATCTTTCACAATGGTTCCAACACTCTCTGCGCTCACAGATGCTGAGTATATAGAAAATAAAACCAGTAAAAGCCTCATATGTTCACCAATGAAATCTAACGCCATGCACACGGGCGAGCCGCGCAGTGGCGAGTCCAGCAGAATGCCCCAGGCATAGAGCGTTCGTGATGCGCCTTGTTAGGTGGCTCTTTCACTTGGATTAGAACTCATTATTCCTATGCTGGAAAATATCACTGCCAGAACCCATAGGATTGGGCCAAGTGCTCCTGGTATGAACGGCACATAGCCTGGAATTAAAATAAATATGATGTAGCCAATGTCTCCTGCGCTAACCACAATTAGGTTGAGCCAGTACCCAAACCGACTATTCTTCCAGTTGAGAAATACTCCGACCGCAATTCCAAAGATGGCAAAGAATAGGAGATTCCATGCATCTTGGAAAATTCTTCCTTGCACCATGCCGGGGTCAAGGGTTTGGCCTAAAGTGTATACCTTTCGTGCTGCTTCAATGTGTAAGATTCCCCACAGTACATAGGTAATTGAACCAAGCTTTGCGAATAGATTACTCATTGTCGATTCTCGTCAGACACATAACGTTCAGCATGAGCGGCCGAGCGCAGGTGAGGTCGGCGGCCCGAAGGGACGCAAACTCGATGCGCAGGTTATGTGGCATTAAACATGTGCCTTAAGTTTTTCGTCATTATGAGCCCTGCTTCGACTCCCCCGTAATAGCCCTTCTT
>SMVA01284222.1_pt1 | contig 29488 bp, 28 predicted proteins | sample 2456451 | NCBI WGS metagenome assembly SMVA01 (sample SAMN11095933, study PRJNA526329) | marine sediment metagenome | biome: Marine sediment; feature: Surficial sediment; material: Deep marine sediment; isolation source: Hadal surficial sediment | place: Pacific Ocean | collected 2014-05 | depth... | reverse complement strand
TGCACGGCGCAGCGACAGGTCGCTGACACCATCCGCGACGACATTGTAGACCTTGTCCTCACGGAAATAGTAATCCAACGGAACGATACCACCGCTCGCCCGGGTCAGTTCAGTCTTGACTACCCAGCCGCGCGGTGCTTCCTGAATACCCACTGTCACAAATTTCTGGTTATTGAAATCACCAAAGCGGTCGACGTACGTCACAGTGATCAGCTGCCGAAGCCGGGCAACAAATTGTGCTTTCGCCTCAGCATCGAGAGTTGACCAGGTCCGGCCCAGACTGATTCGACTGATCGTTGCAACGTCGAACAGCGCGCCCACATTCTCATCTAAACTCAGAACCTTGTCGTTACGTGGCGCGGTCGACTTCATCATGTCCAGCAGTGCCGCGTGAAACCCTTCAATTTTCACAATGAGTGGATTCTCTGCTGCTGCCGATTGCTCAGCCAGCGCAGTCACCACCACAGCGCACAGCAAAAAACCAAGAGCCGCCGGGGCCAACGAATGTTTCATCGGTACAACTGTCATTGAATCTTTCACCGTATAAAGGCCAGGCTGAACCACGGCACATAGGTAATCAGTGCGAGCGCAATCAGGAGTACGACCATGAAAGGCCAGCAAGCGGCATAGATCTCGAGCAATGGCTTTTTGAAACGGTGGCTCGCAATAAAAAGATTCATACCCACCGGAGGCGTGAAATAGCCAATCTGCATATTAGCGAGAAAAATGATTCCGAGGTGGACGGGATGCACACCATAACCCACAGCAACTGGGAGAATGAGCGGAACGATGATAACGAGCGCTGAGAAAATATCGAGCATCGAGCCCAGCACCAACAACATGATATTCAGCACAAGCAGAAAACCGAGGGTGCTCTCAATCCGCGCTTGCATGAACGCAAACAATGCTTGCGGCACTTCTGCATCCACCAGAAAATTCGTGAACGCAAGCGCAACACCGAGCACCAGCAGTATGCCACCCACCATGACCATCGATTCGATCATTACCTTTGGCAGGGACCGCCAGCTGACTTCCCGATAGAGAAGGACTTCTGTCAAAGTGACATAAATTGCAGTGATCGCCGCTGCTTCGGAGATCGCAAAGAAGCCAGTGTAGATTCCGCCCAGAACGACAAACGGCAATGGGAGTTCCCACTTCGCTTCGATGATCGCCCGTTTCAGCCGGACGCGGGAAAACGCTACCCGCGGGACCTTGCCACCCCGGTTGTGCCACAGCGCCCAGACGATGAGCAACGCCAACATCAACAACAGTGGCATTACACCTGCAATAAAGAGATCAAAGATAGTGAACGGCTCACCCACATTCAGCTGCTGGGCGATGATCCCGTAGAGAATGAGCGGTATCGATGGCACCAGTAGCAGACCAAGGCTACCTGAGGTGGTCACAAGGCCCAGGCTGAACTGATCGCTGTAGCCTGCGCTCTTGAGAGCCGGCAGCAGCAATGCCCCCAGGGCGACTATCGTGACGCCGGAGGCGCCGGTGAGTGCGGTGAACAACGCGCAAGCCACGAATCCCACCAGAGCAAGCCCGCTCGGGAGGTTGCCAACCAGACTCTGGACCAGATTGACCAGACGCTCGGAGGTTTTTGCTTCTGCGAGGACGTAACCGGAATACGTAAACAAAGGCAACGCGACCAGTAATGGCGTATCGACGATCCGATAGATTTCGATGGCGACGATCGACAGATCGATATCAGCGGCAAGAAATCCCAGCGACGCCCCTGCCATCAAAACCGCAAACAACGGGGCTCCGGAAAGCACGGCCGCAAACGTCAGAATCAGACCGGCCCAGATCATGGCGGCACGAATACGTGAAGAAAATAGCGCAGCGAGATGACAGCCGCACCCAGCGGCATCACGGATTCACACAGCCAGGCCGGCACGCCGGCAAACGCCACTATGCCGTCTGCGTAGTCCAGCATGACAAATTGCAGGCTGTACCAGGCAAATACACCGGTAATCATGCAGGTGAACAAATGAGCGAAACGCCGCGAATGTTTTTGCCAGGATTCACTGAACAAACGACCCAGCAGATCTATCCGGATATGTTCGTCATTGCGCGATGCAATGGTGGCGCCGACGAACGTCAACCAGAGCACCAGTACCCGTACCAGCGAATCCCCCCAGAGTATTCCCGCATCAAAAAAGTTGCGGGCAACGACCTGGTATCCGGCCACTACGATCATCGCGGTGAGTATCACGACCAGAAGTGCACTTTCCAACGACTTCAGGACACTGATGGTTCGCTCAATCAAGCCCTGCTCGATAGTTCGTGAGAAGATCATTCACCGTTGTTACGAGCTCTGCGGAAACGGTACCCTCCGCAACGAGAACAGCCGAAGCTTTCGCCGCCAACGAGCGCCATTCTTCGATTTCTGTTGCCGAGGGACGGCTCCAGACGAGTCCCTGCTGCTTGAGCACGTCAACCGCCTGCACGTGGTCGCGGCGACTGCGTGCGTTCACTTGTGTGACTACCTGAGTCATTCTCAGCGCCACCAGTTTCTGATCTGCAGGACTGAGCTTGTCGTATTGGCGCTCACTCACGCTCAACAGTCCATAGACATACATGAGGGGTAAATCGAGCACGTACTGAACCTGTGTATGCCATTGCAGAGCGATGGCGAGAACCGGTGGAACCGTAACACCGTTAATGAGCCCGGTCTGCAATCCGCCGAGCACGTCGGGCAGGGGCAGCGGAATGGGACTGATTGAAAATGACGCCATCGCCTGCTCGGCACCCGGGTCGCCATCGGGTATCCAGACTTTCTGCGCTCTGACATCGGCAACGCTACTCACTTGCACTGCCGACATTGCGTAGGCAAAGCCTACTTCGGCGATGCCGAAGCCGACAAATCCTTTCTCCCTGAGGCCGTCCAGCAACTCGACGTCCATCTGCGACCGGACATGGTCGACCTCTGCGAAATTGTTGAACAGCATCGGCAGGGTGTAGACCTGCAAATCGGTGTAAGTCTGGTTGAGGCCGCCCGCGGTGAGAATCGCTCCATGCAGCTGGCCGGCTCTGATCTTCCGGAGTACGGTTTTGTCATCGCCCATGATACCGCCCGGATAAAATTTGAACGTCACCCGCCCTTCCGTGCGTGTGGTAATATCGCTTGCTGCTTCGCGTAAGAGCCTCACCCAGAGCGAACCGTCCGGCGAAACCGTGGCAATCTTGAAGACGACCGCGTTTACCGGCGCCGCAGCCAGAACCAGCAATCCAGCAACCAGTAATCCTCTAAAAGTATGCATCTGCCGTATCCAGTAATTCCTGCGCACGCAATTGCGCAACCGTGTTGATGAGCGTTAAGCCCGGTACTTGTGGGTCTGCGGTCACGACCTCGGTGAGCAACCGGTCGTGGAGTTCGCGATCAAACAACAATCGCGCATACTGATCGGCAAACATGACCTTTGTCATCAGGTATTTTTCTTCGGAAATTTCCAACGACCTTTCAAAGTGACGGCGACCGACCTCGGGCCTCCCGCCAAGCGCCGGCGGCAACAGCGTCTCGAAGACACCGAGGTAAAGGTCCGGGCCGCCATAATTAGTCGTTGGATCGAGCTCGGCTATTCGCGCCATCAACACCTTGACCCTGCCTAACTCGGCGATCGCCGCGAAGTCTTCGCTGTTCGCCTGAATCCAGCCAGCCCAGACGCTGCCCAGCTGGTAGAGCAACTCGACATCCGAGCGGCGCACCTTCTCAAGCCAGCGCTCATAGTCTCGATAATTGCGCGTGCGCAACTCACAGCCGTTTTTGATTGCCAGGCACACTGCGAGCTCCGCATGCGCCAAAGACTTCTGCTGCAGGTAGCGCGACCTGTCGGGATCGTCCACGAACGCGGCCGCATACGCCGAGTTGAGCTGTGAGGCCTGAGCCAGCAGCGCCACGTTCTCAGGATTTTGTACCAGCAGACCATCGATCAGAATCAGATAGGCCGGCGCACCGTCACGCACCATCGCGAGATCCGGACTGTCCATGATCGCCTGGGCCAACCCGCCAGTGACCCCCGATGTGAGATAACTCACCACCGACACACAGCCCGCCGAAAATGTCGACGCTAGAACTACCAGAGGTAACAACACTTTCGAAGCTGGCATTGACATAAAACTATTCTGGAGACGCGAGATGAACCAATTTGGAGGCGCATTTAAGCTGCGGGGGCCAGCGAAAGCAACCACTGCCTCAGTCGCCGGTCGTGTTACCGTCCGCTCTCACCTGCCAGCGTCTATAGCCGCTGAGATCTGGCCGTAGATTTCCTCGAACGGCGGACGGCTGCGGTACCCGGGCACTGCGTACTTCGCCGCAATGGTGCCATCGGATTTGATATAGAGAACACCCGGGTGTGGAATCCCGTAGCCCATATGGCCCGGCCCGTACTCTTCGTTGCGAATGCCCAGCGCGTTCACGTGCTTAACGTCGTCATCGCGCAACAATGGATAGCCGAGATTCTGTTCGGCATGGAAATCCGCCAGTATCGATTCTGCATCGTAAGTCATGGCAGCGACATTCACCCCAAGCTCTGCAAATTTATCCTGCCACTGTGCCAATTGAACCAATTGGCGCTGACAAAACGGTCACCAATCCGCGGATCGGTTCAAAAACAACAGCAGACCCTGCTCTCCGGCAAGATCGTCGAGATGTCGCAGCTGACCGGTCTGATCAGGCGCCTCCAACAACGGCAGTATGCTGCCGATGGCCGGGCCCCAGGCGCTGTTGTAGCCGCCATCAGCCGCAACCTCGGCCACCACATCGGCCGCAAGAACAGCTGGTGCGAAGACGAGCGCGAGGACAAACCAACAGCCCCTCAGCACAGAGTATCGATCGTTGAATATCTGAAGCATCCAATTTCCTCTCATCGTCGCCCGCAGCAGCGTTACATCAGTCACCGGACAGGCCGTCTTTTTTCGTCTGCGTCTGTAACAGCGTTATGGTCTGCAAGCCAAGCTCCGCGACAGCCGATTGGACCTCCGCAACGAAGGTTTCCGGCGTGCTCGTATAGGCCCCAATACGGAGTTTATGACGCTGTTTGTTGATGCGTTTGCGCCTCTGCTCGGCGAGATCGGCCAAGCGTTGCTGCGTCTTGACCTTCAAGCTCATCGCTGCCACCGCCCGGCTGAAGCATTCGAGTTCAAGCTGCGCATCGATCTTGGAACTCAGCCGTTCGAGGTGCCAGCGTCTGGCCTTACCCGATTCAGACAATGCTGGGCGCAGAAGTTCCAGGTGATTCAGCGTATGGCACACCCAGCGCTGCGCGCGCCGCAACCGTTTCAAGCTCGGTGGACGGCTTTCCCGCCTCGCGGGACGGCTTCCCCGCCCAGCGGGACGGCTTCCCCGCCCTGCTCCATCCAGTGCAACGAGCAACTCCCGACCCTTCGCATAGGCCCGCCCCATCCCATACTCGATGATCTCCGAATCCGGGATCTGGCGCAGTGGTCCGTAGTCCCGCCAGCTGGCGGATTCCTCCTGTAACAAGCGATTAAGGCGATCGTAGCTCGCCTGGGAAAACCGCGGCTGTGTGTCTCCAACGGCGAGTACCTGCACCGCTTTCGCGATCGCCTTGCAGGCCTTTTCATCGCCTATCTGGAGCAACTGGTCCGCGCCGCGTACTTCGGGTTGTGCAGTGATCGCAACGAGGCCGAGAATTTCCTGCAAGCGCTTCTGTGACTGACGGTACCGCAATTTTCCGACCGACCACTGCACCAATTGCCACATCGAGAGCAACTTCTCGGCATTGCCAGCAAGCATCTTCAGATCGTTGCCAATCTCCACGCCAGACAGGTCGTCAGATACGTCCGCGGTTGCACTGTGTGCGGCCAGCGGCCCATCCTGCACTTTCAACAGGCATCGATTCAGCAGCTGCAGCGCACAACTGACGATGTAGTCGCTGAACTGCATACGCGCGTTCACTTCCCCCTCTCTTTACTCACCCTTACCCTCCCCACTTGCCGGATTCCGCCACATGGCGCCACCGCGGTCACCCGCGCACGGGGCCGCGCACCGACTACGCCACAGACCCCGTAAACACATGCTACCTGCTTGCCGGTTAACTCGTCCACAGTGCGGTTGTTACACTCAGCCACTCAAATTACCGCCAAGTAGTAAGTTTCATGAATCAGGATCTGGTACTGGTCGACAAAAATGCCGGGGTGACCACGGTCACCCTCAATCGCCCGGAAGCCCTCAATGCACTCTCGAGTGCCCTGCGCGATCGGCTTTGCGAAGTCGTGACCGATCTGGCAACCGATAGCGCAACGGGCGTGATCATCCTGACCGGTGCCGGCAGGGCTTTCACCGTTGGTCTGGATCTCAAGGAACTCGGCGGGGAAATCGCTGCGGCAACAGCCACCACGAGCCTGTCACTGAGCGACGCACTGTCACGGGTGCCACAACCCATCATCGGCGCGATCAACGGATTCGCCATCACAGGTGGCTTCGAAATCGCGTTGATGTGTGACTTTCTGATCGCGTCACCGGCTGCCTGTTTCGCCGACACCCATGCCCGGGTCGGCGTGGTGCCGGGATGGGGACTGTCCCAGCGCCTGCCGCGGCTGATCGGCATCAACCGGGCAAAGGAACTGTCTTTGACCGGCAACTACCTCGATGCAGATACCGCTTGTAGCTGGGGCCTGGTGAATCGCGTCGTCAGCGCAGCCGACCTGCTGGCGACCTGTGACAGTCTCGCACGCGATATCCTGAGCACGGACCCTGCCACGCGTCGCGCGATCAAAACGATCATGGACCAGGGCTGGCAGGCGACGCTGGCCGAAGGCCTCGAACTCGAAGGGGCAGCGAACGCTGAACACGGTCTGCGCGAAGTTCGATCGGCCAAGGTGGCTGCTCGGCGCAAAGACATCCAGGCCCGGGGCCGCGCACAAACTACCGCCCAGGGCACCGCGCCAGGCCACGACCAATCCTAGCGCTGCGCAGCTACCGGCTGAACGGCAGTCGCGCAGCCGGCAACGACCAGGCGTGCTCAGCCCAGAGTTTTTGCCAGATCGAGGATCCTGCCCAGCACGGTCAGCCGCTCTGCCATGCCGGCACCCAGGGGTTGCACTCGCAGCGTGGTCACTCCCGCATCCTTAAAGGCTTGCATGCGTGCCTTGACCGTCGCTTCGTCGCCGAGCAGATTTGCCTGCACAATCATCTCATCGGGCACGCGCGCGACGGCGGCTTCACGTTCACCTGCAATCCAGAGTTCCTGGACCTCGCTGGCCGCTTCCGCCCAGCCGCCGCGACGGTAAGCTTCGTTGTAGAAGTTCGTTCGCGGCGAACCCATGGCGCCGAGCGTGAACGCCATTCCCGGCCGCAGGGCTTCTACGTACGATGAAATGTCAGCAGCAAAACCCACTGCGCCACCCACCTGGATATCGAGATCCGCCCGCGAGCGGCCCGCAGCCGCCGCACCTTTGTCGATATGGCTGAGATGCGCATCGGCGTGTTCGGGGGTAAACGAGGTACCGAGCCAGCCATCGGCAACTTCACCGGTGTATTCCAGCGTTCTGGGGCCGAGGGTCGCCAGATAGATCGGAATCTGGTCATTCCCGGGCTGCGCCAGGCGCAGCGCTTTGCCTTCCCCGCCAGGCAGCGGTAGCTGGTGGTACTTGCCGTCGTAGACGAGTTTGTCGCCGGCAAATGCCAGCCGGATGATGTCCACCGTTTCACGCATACGCGTCAGTGGCGCTCTGAAGGGTCGTCCCTGGAGCCCTTCGACCACTTGCGGCCCGCTCACGCCGAGTCCGAGAATGAACCGGTCATCGGATATCGCCGCCATTGTCAGAGCCGTCATCGCCGTCATCGATGGTGAGCGTGCACTGATTTGCATGATGCCGGTGCCGAGTCTGATCTTGTCGGTCTTCGCTGCCAGATAAGCCAGCGGACTGATGGCATCCTGGCCCCAGGCTTCCGCCGTCCAGACGGTATCCACTCCGAGACTTTCCGCCTCTACGACAAACTCAACCTGATCGTGAAAATCCCGCCGGCTGCCCGAAGCAGCCCCGCCGATACTGATACTGATCTTCAAACCAGTCATCACCGCTCCCTTGCACATCCCCGCCCATCAGCATCAAATCAGCCGATGTCTGCGATCATACACAGGAACCGAGTGCTAAACTCGTTCGCCGGATCAGGGCTGGCGCCAAGGCCAGGGATGGTCGAAGGCGGGAAAAAACGCGCGCAGCGCGCCTATTTCAACTTAACGGTCGTCGCGCTGGCCGTCCTGATTGCAGGCCCCGCGTGGAGTCACGGTTACCAGCTGCCCGGTGGTGCTGCCGCCTATGATGATCCGGTAATCGCGGCTGGTTTCAGAGCGCTGTTCACCTGTTCCGCCCACTTCGCCATGCACCGCCCATTAGCCGACATACTGCGCGTTGAGCTCGCCGATACCCGTACCCTCGAGCTACCGATACCCGTAATTGACGAAGCCCGCCGGCTGGTGCGGGCAGCCGATGGCCGCGGCTACACCAGCATTGCGGCATACCGCGACACGATGGGCTGTACCCTGGTGCCACCACACTGGCAGGAAGCCGATGTCGCACGACTGCCTTACGTCAATCGCGAACTCCCGACGCACGACCCGAACGTCGACTTTCCGCTTGGCGACAGGGTTACCACCCTCCTGGACACCGCCCAGACCAGACTTCTCGAACGTGCATTCGATGGTCATTCCTATGGCGGGGGCAATCTCACGGTCGGCGTTGTCATCGTCAGGGACGGCAAAATAGTGGCTGAAAGATATCGTCCGGGATTCGGCATTCACCAGGGTTATCGGACCTGGTCTACGGCAAAAAGTATCTCTGCCACGCTCATAGCGATCGCCACAAGCCAGGGGCTGATGAACCTCGACGCTCCCATCACGATTCCGGAGTGGCAGGGACCGGCCGATCCGCGCAGGGCCATTACTCCCAGGGATCTGCTCGCGATGTCCAGCGGCTTGTGGAGCGAAGGCTCGAATACCAACGCCATGTATTTCGCCGGGCAGGACGTGATCAGTGCTGCGACCACGACGCACCTCGAGGCAGAACCCGGGGTGCGCTGGAAATACGCGAACAACGACACGCTGCTGCTTCTGCGGGCACTGCGCCATGCACTCGCCGATGACCTGAGATATCTGCGCTATCCCTACGATGAGCTGTTTCATCGGATCGGCATGTACAACACCTGGATGGAAACCGATCACCTCGGAAACTTCATCGGCTCCAGTCAGGTCTACACGACCGCACGCGATCTCGCACGCTTCGGCCTGCTCTATCTGAACGACGGCGTCTGGAACGGCGAGCGCCTGTTGCCGGAAGGCTGGACAAGTTTCGTAGCCCGGCCGGCGCCGAGTTTGCCCGCCCGCGAAGGCCGCCGGGGTTATGGCGCTCAGTTCTGGTTGCTTGATCAACTCGAGGGCGTGCCGCCGGGTACCTACACATCCTCAGGCAACAAAGGCCAGCTTGCGACGATTGTTCCCACTCAGAACATGGTCGTAGTGCGAACCGGTGTGAACCCTCAGGGTGTGCGCTGGCGACAGGCTGCTTTTTTGGTCGACGTCATCAAAGCATTCGGGGATTGAGCCGACTTTCACGTTTGGGTTTGAGATGGACCGCATTTTCCCAAACGCAGTTACCGTCGCATGTTGCCAGCTCGATTCCCGCTGCTAACGCACGTGACACCCGGCATCAGACCGACTTCGCAGCTCAACGCTCAGTTCACCTCCAGCCTCACCTTCTCCAAACAAACCAACGCACCAACCAGGCCGGGATTTTCATCGAGAACGACGTAGATGGGAATATCCTGTGTGAAGTCTGCCAGGCCGCAGCGTTCATCGAAGCGTCTGCGCAGTGGGCTTGTGACCGCAAAATCCCGCAAAGCCGGAACGATGCCTCCGCTAATATAGACTCCGCCATGAGCGCAAACGGTGAGGGCCAGGTTGCCGGCCACGGCGCCAAGCAGACCGAAGAACAAGTCCAGCGTCTGATGACAGATAGGGTCGTCGGCGGCAACCCCTTGCTCACTGATCCATTCGGGCGTGGCAGCGTTTGGCTCACTGCCCCACAGCTGGCAGACGACTTCGTAGAGGTTCACCAGTCCGGGACCCGAAAGCACGCTCTCCCAGCAGACACTTCCGTGCTTCGCTTGCAGCAGAGACAATATTTCCTGTTCGAGCGGATTACCCGGCGCAAGATCCGCATGTCCGCCCTCCGAGGGTAGAACGTGCCAACCGTCGCTGCCGGGAACGAGAATGCCCATGCCCAGACCGCTGCCTGGACCCAGGACGATTTTCACGCCGTCAGCGACCGCGCCTTCGGCAGCGTAATCACGGCCACCCAGCTGCAGCAAGTCGGTGAACGCAGGAATTCCGCAACCGATCGCATAAAAGTCATTGACGACTTTTACCGGACAGCCGAGCAGCGCCGCCAGTTCCACTTCGACAAATTCGATGCGACCGTTGGTAATCGTGCCGATTCCCGCCAGTACCGGCCCGGCTACTGCAAAACAGCACCCGCTCAATTGTGTGTAGCCCAGTCGCTCAGCGGCAGCCTCGAGCAGATCCGCCGCGGTGGCATACTCGGTCGTAGGAAAGTTTTCGTTGCGCCAGCCGGTCTTGTCTACGATTGCGAGCCGTGAGTGTGTCGCACCAATGTCCCCAATCAGTTGACAGTCTGCATCGGCCAGATGGTCCTTCATGCCAGGCATTGTGGTCGGCTTAGGATGACGCTTCAACAGACTTCGGCGGTGGCTGCCCCGGCAACAGATCCGTCAGTGTCGAGCTGGCGTACTCTTGCAGCAGACCAGTTGTGGCAGACCCGTGCCATTGAGTAAGGTGGCGCCATGCGTGACCGATTCAAGTGCTGGTTCATCTGTCTCGTCTGCCTGGCGGCTGGCAATGCCGGCATCGCCAGTGGCCAGGCCCTGCACCTGGGAAATCCCGGCGAACCACAGACACTGGACCCGCATCGCTACAACCTGCGCCTGGAGGAGACGATCCTCGGCGATCTCTTTGTCGGCCTTACGACGTTCAATGCGCGCGGTGAGATTGTGCCGGGTGCAGCGCTGTCCTGGTCGACCAGCGAAGATGGACTGCTCTGGACATTCCAACTGCGTGATGGACTCAAATGGTCGGACGGCCAGCCACTGATCGCCGCCGACTTCGTCTACTCGTTTAGACGCCTGCTGGAGCCGGCGACGGCGGCGAGTCTTGCGTATTTTCTCTACCCGATCCGCAACGCCGAAGCTGTCAACGCCGGACGCCTGCCGCCGGAGCAGCTGGGCGTGAGGGCACGCGGGCCAACCACGTTGCTACTGGAGCTTGAATCCCCGTACCCGCATCTGGCCGAACGCCTGCTCTACCCGACGGGTTACCCGGTACCCGGCCACGTCATCGCCGCGGTCGGTGATGATTGGGTTAAGCCCGAACACTGGGTCTCCAATGGTGCATATGTTCTCGCCGACTGGCGCCCGCAGGCCCATGTCGAGCTCGTCGCCAACCCCCATTTCTTCACGCCCCCGCTGATCAAGCAGGTTTTTCATCATCCTCTGGCAAACGATCAGAATGCCTACAACCGTTATCGCAACGGTGAAATGCACGCTATCAGTACGTTTCCCGCAGGCGAACTCGAATCGGTCAAGGAGCACATGGCGCCACACCTGCGCCTGTCACCTCTGCTGTCCATCGTCTACCTGGTCTTCAACACGTCACAGCCCCCTTTCGACGATGCCAGCACGCGCGAAGCACTGGCGCTTGCGGTGGATGTCGAAATTCTTACGGACAAGGTGCAGCGCGCGGGGAACTACGCAAGCCTGAGCTTCGTCCCGGCGCTGGTCGCCAACTACGATTCGCCACCCATGCCACACTACGCAGCAAATAACGTAGTGAAAAACGCCGCGATGAGATCAAGCGAGCGGGAACAACAGGCACGCGCACTGCTCGCCGCCGCGGGCTACGATGCCGACAACCCTCTGCGTCTGACCTTGCGCTATGTCAGCGGCGCGGGTGCCAAGCGCAGCAATCTGGCAATCGCAGCGTTCTGGAAACGCATCGGTGTGGAAACTCAACTGCACCACTCAGAGCTCAAAGTACACTTCAGCGATCTGCGGCAGGGCGATTTCCAGGTGGCACAAGCCGGCTGGTTCGGTGAAAACAATGCCGAGCACTATCTGGGACTGCTGGTCTCCGACACCGGCGGCGTCAACTACGGCCGTTACCGGAACGACGAGTTCGACGAGTTGATGGCACGGGCACGCACGCACGGTGATGTGGTGCAGAGAAATCGGCTGCTGCGCCAGGCCGAAATCCTGGCAATGGCCACGTATCCGGTTGTACCACTGTATTCGGTTGGTATCCGGCGCCTCGTCAGTCCCACCATCGGTGGTTGGTTCGAGAACGCCCGCGACGCCCATCCCGCCCGATTCCTATCCTGGAAGTAGGCTTTGGCTCGCTATCTGACCACGCGAATATTTTTTACGCTGTTCACTTTCTGGGTCATCGTAACGCTGGTGTTCTTTCTCATGCGCCTCGCACCTGGCGGTCCTTTCGATAGCGACCGGCGCCTGCCGCCCGACGTGGAGGCCAACCTGCTGGCCGCTTACAATCTGGATAAACCCGTTTTCGAGCAGTACGTTGACTACCTTGTCATGATTAGTCAGGGAGATCTTGGCCCGTCTTTCAAGCAAAAAGACTTTAGCGTTAACGAACTTGTCAAAGCAGGTCTGCCCGTCAGCCTCACGGTGGGAGGCCTGGCGCTGATCATTGCCCTGAGCAGCGGCATAGCGCTCGGGGTGCGTGCCGGTCTGGCAACGGGCTCCAGAATCGACACGGTAGTCATGGGTTCGGCAAATCTCGGCCTCGCAGTGCCATCGATCGTTCTGGCACCCGTGCTCGTGCTCCTGTTCGGCGTCTGGCTCGGCTGGTTGCCGGCCGGTGGCGTCGGCAGCCCCGCGCACTATGTGTTGCCGTCAATCGCTCTTGCGTTACCGTTTACCGCGGCCTTCGCGCGTCTGACCCGTGGCAGCGTGGCGGAGACCCGGCTCGAACCCCATGTCATGACGGCAGTGGCAAAAGGCCTGCCAAAGAGCCGCATTGTCCTGCGCCATATTCTACCGATCGCCCTGTTACCCGTGCTCACGTATCTGGGCCCGGCAGCCGCCGCGCTGCTGACCGGATCCGTGGTCATCGAACAGGTATTCGACCTGCCGGGTATCGGCCGCTACTTTGTCCAGGCCGCCCTCAACCGGGACTACACACTCGTCATGGGCGTGGTCGTGGTCTACGCCGCCTTCATTCTGCTGTTCAACCTGCTCGTGGATCTCAGCTACAAACGGCTGGATCCGCGAATCGAGCTGCGCTGATGCTGCGGGCCGCATTGCAGGCGGCGGTTGGCTCCACAATCGCCCGTATCTGCTCGGGCTGGCTGCTGCTGATCATCACCGCCGCTGCCTTCGGACCCTGGTTGAGCCCATGGCAGGCCGACGCGATGGATTGGGATGCACTCGAGGCCGCACCCAGCGCTGCGCACTGGCTTGGTACCGATCTCATCGGCCGCGACATGCTCGTACGGATCATGCTGGGTGCCAGGGTTTCGCTGGGAGTCGCCCTCATCGCGACATTCGTCAGCGTGCTCATCGGCGTCCCGTTCGGCGCGTTGTCCGGTTATGTCGGCGGCCGTCTCGATCAGATTCTGATGCGCCTCGTCGACACCCTGTACGCGCTGCCATTCATCCTGATCGTGATCCTGCTGGTCGTCGTGTTCGGGCGTAATCCTGCGCTCCTGTTCCTCGCGCTGGGCGCTGTTTTCTGGCTGGATATCGCCCGCATCGTCAGAGGTCAGACCCTGCGCGCGCGTGAGCAGACATACATCAGCGCCGCCCGCAGCATGGGCGCATCGCAAACACGCATCATCTTCAAATACATCATCCCCAACGTTGCCGGACCCGCCCTCGTCTACGCCACTCTGACGATTCCCGGCGTGATACTTGCTGAGAGTTTTATCAGCTTTCTGGGTCTGGGCATTCAGGAGCCGGATACGAGCTGGGGGGTGCTGATCGCCGACGGTACGCAGAGCATGGAATCCGCACCCTGGACCCTGTTGTTCCCCGCGCTCGCGATGGGTCTGACTGTGTGGTCCTGCAACATGCTTGGTGATCGACTGCGCGATCAGTTCGATATTGCAAGCAGAGGGTATAATCGGCGGCCAGATACTGTCGGAAATCTCTCATGAGCATAAGCGCTGGTCTCGGTATCGCCAATTTCCCGTTCGCAGATGCGACCGGTTTCTGGGAATGGGTGGACTTGTGCGATACGAGCGGGGTGGACTCGATCTGGCAGAGCGATCGGATCATCGGTCCGGATGCCAATCTGGAGTGCATGTCCGTGATGGCAGCGCTTGCCGGCCGCACACGCCATCTGAAGTTCGGCATGAACGTCGCAAGCCTCGGCCTGCGCGATCCGGTCATCACCGCCAAAGCCTGCGCCACGATCGACGTTCTCAGCAACGGCCGCTTGTTGCCCGCGTTTGGCGTGGGCAGCGCGCGGTCGCGCGATTACACCGCCACGGGCACGCCGACTCGTGGCCGTGGCAAGCGAGCCGAGGAAGGCCTGGAAATACTGACCCGTTTGTGGCGCGACGAATCGGTCACGCTGAAGGGGGAGTATTATGAGCTGACCGATGCCGTCATAGCACCCCGCCCGGTGCAACAACCCCTGCCGCTGTGGGTGGGCGGATCCGCGGAGCAGGCCGTGCATCGAACTGCAAAGTGGGGTACCGGCTGGCAGGCCGGACTCGAATCACCCGCGGAAGTGGCACCCGTCATCGCGGCGATCAAAGCCACGCTGCCGCAGTACGATCGGCAGATCGACGACGATCACTACGGTGCCGGTTTCGCCTTCCGCTTCGGCGATCCCGACGAGCCGATCTGCCGGAAGTACCACGAACTCCTGCAAGCCCGTCTGGGCAAGGATCCCACCACGCTGAGCGCAATCGGTGGCACGACTGAAATGATGGAATTGCTGCTGGCGTTCCACAAGGTTGGCGTCCACAAATTTGTGCTGCGGCCCATCGCCGCCGATACTGCCGACTTCATCGATCAGACCCGGCAGTTCATCGACCAATTGCTGCCCCTGATCCGGCAGCTCAACCACGGCTGACGCCATGACCAGACTGACACACTGCGCCAAAGAAGGCCTGGAAGACGGCCTCAAAGAACACCTCGAAGAAATTCACTCCCGGGGCTACACGATCCTGCCGGATCTGCTCGACCGCGACGCCATCGGCAAGATGCGCGCTGAACTCGAGCCCTGGTTGCGCGGGAAAAAAATGGGGCGGAACGATTTCGAGGGTCTGTTTTCGGAGCGCGTCTACGCCCTCCTGGCGAAAGCACCGAGCATTGCCACTCTCATCGAACACCCATCGATCATTGGCCTGGTGGACGAACTGCTACCGCGCAACTACCTGCTTTCCGCGGCACTGGCCATCAACGTCCACCCCGGAGAAACACCGCAGCGTTTTCACATTGACGATGCGCCGGGCGGCAGTCGCCTGTTACAGAAACCGCGCGAGATGCTGGGCGTGAGTACCATCTGGGCGCTGGATGAATTTACCGACCGCAACGGCGCTACCGAAGTCGTGCCCGGCAGCCACCGCTGGCCGGAAGATCGAGTGCCCGAACCCTCCGAGATCGTGCAGGTGCAGATGGCGGCCGGTTCGGTCGTCGTCTTCGCGGGCAATCTGCTGCATCGCGGCGGTGCGAACAACAGCGAATCGACCCGCCTTGCGATCACGCCCCAGTACTGCATGCCCTGGCTACGGCAGATCGAACATATGGTGCTTGCGGTGCCGCCAGCGCTCGCGGCCCGCTACAGCGATCGCATCCAGGAGATGCTCGGCTACAACGTGATCGATCCCGGCTTCGTGGGCTATGTCGATGGCGTGCATCCCAAACGCCTGATCAACCCGGACTATGAAGGACGCGCCCGCCGCGGTGAACTTTCCAGTTCCTGAGCCTGAGGTCAGGATTTGAGGCTGGACAGAAACTCCAGTGTGCGATCGTAGGCACCGTCTTCGACGTCCATGATCGCCGCGTTGAAATCGGTCACGCCGATGTTCTCGAGACGCTTGATCTCGCCACGCAGCAGATTTTCATCCCCAACGATTGCGATATTGGCTGGACCATCCACGCCTTCGCGATCGAGCATCGCGCGGTAGCTCGGAAGCTGACCGTAAATCGTCAACCCTTCCGCAATCTTTTCCCGGGCTGCATCTGGCTTGTTCGTCAGGATGACCGGATAACCCCCAACGACACGGGGATCACTCCTGCCCGCCGCTGCCGCGGCCGCGGTCAGACGGCTGACGATATGGGATTCCATGGTCTTCGGACCCACCATCCACGTGTTGGTACCATCGGCCAGTTCACCGGCGAGGCGCAGCATGACCGGTCCGAGCGCTGCGACGACCACAGGCAGCTCATCGGCCCCGGGGATATCCATCGTCACACCCGCGACGCGATATTCATCGCCCTGAAAATTGGCGGTTTCGCCGCGCACCAGCGGCATCAGAACGCTGAGATACTCGCGCATGTGATTGGCCGGTTTAGCATAGGAAAATCCGAGCATGTCTTCGATGACGATCTGATGCGACAGGCCAATTCCCAACGTGAATCGGCTGCCACTGGCCGCCGCCGTCGTCATCGCCTGTTGCGCGAGGGCGCTCGGATGGCGTGGATAGGTGGGTGTTACGGCGGTGCCGAGACCAATTCTGCTTGTTTCGCGGCCGATGATTGCAAGTGCCGAGATCGCATCAAAGCCGAAGATGTTTGCCATCCAGACGTTGTCGAGACCCGCCTGCTCGGCCCGTTGGGCGATGCCCACGACATCATCCAGCGTCGCCCGAGCACCATCGGCGCCAATCATCAATCCTATCCGCATAGCCATTGCCCCTTTCGGTGTAACTCGAAAACACCGCACAATAGGCGAAATTCCGCATAAACACGAGGTGGGGAACTTATGGATGTCACAGACTTCGCGGAGCTTGCCGAGAAATTCACTGAAATTACGACGCGCATCGTGTGGTGCACCGTGGCGACCGTGGATCGTCAGGGTCGGCCCCGCAGCAGAATTCTGCATCCCGTCTGGCAGGGTCACACCGGCTGGATTGCCACCGGCCGGTCATCCCATAAAGCCAGGCACCTGGCAAACAATCCGTTCGTCTCTTTGAGTTATTGGGATCCCCAGCACGAACAGACCATCATCGATTGCAAAGCCGAATGGCGCGATGACCAGGCGACAAAAACAGAGATCTGGAATCTGTTCAAGGCAACACCCGAGCCAGTCGGCTACGATCCGATCGCATTCTGGAGCGGCGACGATGACGCGAACTTCGGTGTGCTGCAACTCACGCCCTGGCGTCTGGAGATCTGGAGCCTCAAAGCCATGGCGCAGGGTCAACCACCACAAGTCTGGCGTCAGGAAGTCAGTTGACGGCATAATCGCCCGCTTTTAACCAAGGGGAAGTCAAAAACTTGGACAGCAAAGAAACCATCGCCCTTCTCGGCGGTACCGGCGATCTCGGCACCGGCCTTGCAATCCGCTGGTCGAAGGCCGGACACCGAATCATCATCGGCTCGCGCACGCTGGAAAAGGCTGAAAACGCCGTCGCCAACCTCCACAAAATCAGTCCGGAAACGCCCGCCGACGCTATGGAAAATGCAGACGCGGCGGCGGCCGGCGACATCGTTGTCCTGACGGTTCCCGCCGAGCATCAACTCGCCACCCTCGAAGCGGTCCGTGCAGGCCTCCGCGGCAAGATACTGATCGACGTCACCGTGCCGCTGGTACCACCCAAAGTCGGCACCGTGCAACTGCCGGCCGAGGGCAGCGCCGGTAAACGCGCGCAGAACCTGCTCGGTGACGACGTCATGGTCGTGACCGCCTTCCAGAACATCGCAGCACACCTTCTCCAGCAAGACGTCGTGATCGAATGCGACGTGCTCGTCGCCGGCAACAAGAAGGCGGCGCGCGACAAGGTCATGGAACTCGTGGCAGAAGCCGGCATGACCGGCTGGCATGCAGGTCCGATCGAAAACTCGGCAGCGGCAGAAGCGCTGACCTCGATCCTGATCCAGATCAACCGACGTCACGACATTTCCCATTCCGGGCTCAAGATCGTCGGCCAGGCCGACCACTGAAACGTGGCTGCATCGAGTTTCCAGGTACTTGGCCTGTCAGAGGTCCCCATGGTGCAAGCCGGAGACGATCTCGCGGAGTTGATAGTGGGCGCTGTCGAGCGTTCGGACTACGAACTCATCGATTCGGACATCGTCTGTGTCGCACAAAAAATCGTGTCGAAGGCGGAAGGGCGGCTCATCGCGCTGGCAACGGTCACTGCCAGTGCGGCAGCGGTAGAACTGGCGCGTGAAACGGACAAAGACCCGCGCCTGGTGGAATTGATCCTGCAGGAGTCGGATGAACTCCTGCGGAAAAAGCCGGGTGTGCTGATCATGCGTCATCGTCTCGGGCTGGTCGGCGCTCATGCTGGTATCGATCAGTCCAACATCGACCATGAGGATGGGGAATGCGCACTCCTCCTGCCGCTGGATCCCGACCACTCGGCACGTCAGCTGCAGGCCGCGCTAAGAGTAAGAACCGGCGCGAAAGTCGCCATCATCATTACCGACAGCGCGAACCGGCCGTGGCGTCTGGGTACCACGGGGATTGCGATTGGCGCGGCCGGTCTCACCGTGCTCGATGACCAGCGAGGAGGCACTGACCTCTATGGCCGAGAACTCAAAGTGACGCTCATCAATCGCGCCGACAGCATTGCAACAGCGGCCACGCTCGTGATGGGAGAAACAACGCAGCGCATACCGGTCGCCATCGTTCGCGGTCTGCCCATCGCCGAGGAGGGTCACACGGCCCGTATGATCAACCGGCCGTTAGAAGAAGACCTGTTCCGCTGATGGGCGCCTATCTCGCCATAACCGGCGGCGTGGGCGGTGCAAAGCTCGCACTCGGGCTCGCAAAGTTGCTTGGGCCACGTGAGGTGACGTTCGCCGTCAACACCGGGGACGACTTCGAGCACCTTGGCTTCAGAATATGCCCGGACGTGGATACGCTCACTTATACGCTGGCGGAACTCAGCAATCGCGAGCTCGGCTGGGGCCGGGCGGACGAAAGCTGGTCTTTCATGTCTGCGTTGGCAACGCTCGGCGGCGAGACCTGGTTCAAGCTGGGGGATCGGGATCTGGCGCTACATACTCGACGAACCACGATGCTTAATTCCGGGGTAACCCTGACCGAAGTCACGCGCCGCATCAGCGAAAGTCTCGGAGTCTCCCACCCCATCGTGCCAATGTCGGATGATCCGGTGCAAACCAGGGTGCATACGGCGCAGGGGCCACTGGCGTTTCAACACTATTTCGTACGCGAGCGTTGTCAGCCGGCGGTGACCGGTTTCGAATTTGCCGGAATCGACGACGCAACGCTGAATCCCCTGATCGTGGAGACCCTGCGCGACGCTCGCGGCATTATCATCTGTCCGTCGAACCCCTATGTGTCGATCGACCCTCTGCTTGCGATCCCGGGCGCACGGGAGTTATTGCGGGAAAGCCACGTGCCGATCGTGGCCGTCTCGCCCATCATCGGCGGCAAAGCCATCAAAGGACCCACCGCGAAAATGATGCGGGAGCTCAACGTGCCGGTAACCGCCACAGCGGTAGCCGCACATTACGGTGACCTGTTGAGCGGATTCATCGTGGATGCAACCGATGCCGATCTCGACGGCAGGCTCAACGTGCCAACTATCGTGGCGCAATCGGTCATGGTAACGTTGGAAGATCGGATCGCGTTGGCTTCTGTCGCACTCGAGTTCATAGAACAACTGCGCTAGCACCGATAGAAAGGTCAAATGACGCAACCTGTCTGAGCAATCTGAGCATGTGGGCAATCGTCCCGTTAAAATCCCTCGATGATGCAAAAAAGCGCCTGGCGACGCTGTTGTCAGCCGAGCAGCGCCGTTCGCTGATGCTGGCCATGGCACGTGACGTGCTGGCGACTCTGTGTCAGGTGAATGCGTTACGCGGCATTCTGATCGTCTCGCGAACGCCGGAAGCCGACGCCCTGGCGCAAACCTTCGGCACCGAACGATTCGCAGAAAGCCCCACCGCCAATTTACCGATTGCCCTCACCCAGGCGGCCGACTATCTCACAACGAATCTGGGTGCTAAGGGGGTAATGATCGTGCCAGCCGACATACCCCTGCTCAACGCCGCCGAGATCACCGAGATATTGCGCGGACACGATCGTGTCACCGTTATCCCGGACGCCGCGAACGTCGGTACCAACTGTCTGATTTGTACACCGCCCGACGCCATTCCATTCATCTTCGACGGCCGCAGCTTCAAACCCCATGTCGATGCGGCTTTCGCGCGCGGCATCACGCCACGGGTGATTCCCGGGCGGGGTTTCGCCCTGGATATCGATACCGAAAAGGATCTGCGAGACCTGCTGGCGCGGGGTCCGGCAACACAAACCGGCACATACTTAGAAAAATCCGGTATAGCAAGACAGCTCCAAGATCCTGATAATATCCAGCCGGGCAGCGGACCGGAAAACGACATTCTAGAAAACAACCGGATGGAGTAGAGCTTGACAGCGTTGATCGAAGAACTGCGCACGCAGCACACGGCAGGTGAATTACCCACTCGCACCCAGGCGCTGGCGCTGGCAGACGTTGCCGGCTCCAAAGAGCTGGCAGGACTGGCCGCAGAACTGCGCGACCGGGGCTTCGCCAACGTCGTGACCTATTCGCGCAAGGTGTTCATTCCGCTGACCCATCTGTGTCGCGATGTTTGCCATTACTGCACGTTCGCCCAGGTTCCGCGCAAGGTACGCGCACCTTACATGGCACTCGAGGAGATATTGAACGTCGCGCGCCAGGGCGCAGAACTCGGTTGCAAGGAAGCGCTCTTCACGCTCGGCGAGAAACCGGAGTTGCGCTACAAAGCCGCCCGCGAAGCGCTCGCGGAGATGGGATTTGAATCCACACTCGACTATCTGCTGCACGCAGCAAAAGCTGTTTACGAAGAAACCGGCCTCTTCCCGCATCTCAACCCGGGAACCATGACGGCGGAAGAAATTGCCCGCCTGCGCCCGTTTGCGCCGTCCATGGGCATCATGCTCGAGTCGGTGGCAGAAAGACTCTGTGAGAAGGGCCAGCCCCATTACGGCTCCCCCGACAAAATTCCGGCGGTGCGCCTGCAAACGCTGGAAGATGCCGGGGTCGCAAAAGTACCTTTCACCACGGGCATCCTCATCGGCATTGGCGAGACTCGGCTGGAACGAGTCGAATCGCTACTGGCGATCCGCGACATTCATCAGCGCCATCAGCACGTGCAGGAAATCATCATTCAGAATTTCCGCGCGAAGCCTGATACCAAAATGGCACGAGCGCCTGAGCCCGATCTCGAGGAGCTACTCTGGACGATCGCAGTGGCGCGAATCCTGTTCGGCCCGACCATGAGCGTGCAGGCGCCACCCAATCTCAGTCCCGGCGTCCTGCCACAGATAGTGGCTGCGGGGATCAACGACTGGGGCGGCGTATCACCTCTGACCCCGGACTTCGTGAATCCGGAAGCCCCGTGGCCCCATCTCGATGATCTTGCCAGGGAGTCCCGCGCAGCCGGTAAATTTCTCCACGAGCGCCTGACAATCTATCCGAGCTATGCACAGGACCTGAATACCTGGGTCGACTCGGGCCTCCATCAAGCCCTGCTCAACATTACCGATACCGACGGTTTCCCGCGCACGGATGACTGGAGTCCGGGAGAAACAATCGACCCACCAGCGGCCATTCTGGACGCCATCGGGCAGCCGGCCGAGATAGTCTCAGCCGATATCGTCAGCATTCTCGACAAGGCCGCCACACAGGAACTGCTGACCGAAGCAGACGTTGTTCGTCTGTTCACCGCTCGCGGCGATGATTTCAATGCGGTCGTGCAGGGGGCCAATCGCCTGCGCGAACAGATGAACGGCGACACCGTGAGCTTCGTTGTCAACCGCAACATAAACTATACGAACATCTGCTACTTCAAGTGCCAGTTCTGCGCCTTCTCGAAAGGTAAGCTGTCGGAGAACCTGCGCGGCCGGCCTTATGACCTTTCGCACGAAGAAATTCAGCGCCGCACACGCGAAGCCTGGGACCGCGGCGCAACTGAAGTGTGCATGCAGGGTGGTATTCATCCTGAGTACACCGGAGAGACCTACCTTGGAATCCTGCGCGCGGTGAAAGACGCCGTGCCGGACATGCACATACACGCCTTTTCGCCGCTGGAAGTGTGGCAGGGCGCTGCCACGCTGGAGCTGGATCTGCCGACCTATCTGCAGAAACTCAAAGACGCAGGTCTCGGCACGTTGCCAGGTACGGCTGCCGAAATACTCGACGACGAGATCCGCCAGATCATCTGTGCCGATAAAATCAACACCGCGCAGTGGCTGGATGTCATGCGCGCGGCTCACAGCGTGGGTTTTTCAACTACCGCCACCATCATGTACGGCCACGTCGAACGACCCCAGCATTGGGCGCGCCACCTGTTGCGGGTGCGCGATCTGCAGATAGAAACCGGCGGCTTCACCGAGTTTGTGCCTCTGCCTTTCGTACACATGGAAGCCCCGATGTATCTCAAGGGTAAAGCCCGCAAAGGCCCGACATTCCGCGAAGCCGTGCTGATGCATGCAGTTGCCCGGCTGACGTTGCACCCCTATATCAGCAACATCCAGTTGAGTTGGGTGAAGATGGGGCATCTTGGCGTAGTTGCCACGCTCAACGCCGGTTGCAATGATCTTGGCGGTACACTCATGAACGAAAGTATCAGCCGGGCAGCCGGCACCACCCACGGTCAGGAAACCTCCCCGCAGTTGATGCAGGAGTTGATTGAGCGTGCCGGACGCCAGGCGCGCCAGCGTAATACCCTGTATAGCGATGCCAGCGAAGAACGTATCCGGAGCGGGTTGATCGCCGCCGATCTGCTGGACATCATCAACACGCCAGCACAGAAATACGAGCACAAGCGCAAAGGCCCACTCCTGCGCCCGGGAATCATCGCCGCCGTTCCAGCGATCGATTGACGCGGACGCCAGCCGACGACCGACAGCCGTCGGCTGGAATCCCTCAGCTGCGTTCGAGATGCGGCGCCTGCACGAGAGTTTTCTTCTGCAGGTGGACGGCCCGCATAAGCGGCACGATCAGCGTCACGAATATGCACAACGTCGCAGCGGCCAACAGATAGAGCGTCTCCCGCATGCCCCACAGGTCGTATAAGTAACCGACCAGCGGACCGGTAAGCACAAACGCACCGCGAAAGCCGAAGCTCGCAAGCGAATTTGCAGTCGCGCGAAACTCGCTCGGAATTCGCCGATTGAGCGCATCGCGCAGCACGACCAGGCCAAGTCCACGGCTTACAAAGAAGGTCAAACTCGCAAGGAAGCCGCCAACCATGCCGAACCCGTCAAGGCAAAGATAGCCAAGCGCAGGCGAGATGCCGATGATCGCTAAGAGCGTCGACGGTCCGATGCGCTCCTCCACTAGATGGGCATAGCGGGCTGCCAGCGCGGCCGACAAACTCAAGGCGGCCCAGAGATAGCCAAAATGGCTCAAGCCAATCCCCTGCAACTCCCAGAGTTTCTGCAACAACCACACCGCGTAGAACGTGGTGAGGCTCCACACGCATAACGCGATGAACACCAGCCGCAGGACGCTCGAATGAGTCAGCAAGTGAAGGCAGATCCGCTTCAGGTTGTCTGCGTGATTTGCCGGGTTGAGTCGTTCGCCCTGCGGTTCCACAAGCAACAGTGAAAGCGCGAGGGGAAACCAGCCAACCACCGCCTGGACATAAACCGCAAGATCCATCGACCAGAGCAACAAAACACTACAGACAAGCGCCGCCACGGCTTCAGAAACCGTGCGCATTGAATAGAGGCGGCCAACCACCTGTCGCTGATCGCGTTCACCACGACCAAGCGCTGCTTCGCTGTCGTAGAGAAGTGCGATGTCCGCGCCGGAAATCAAGCTGTAGCCAATGCCGAGCGCAAATTCGAACATCGCCAGCGTCCAGAAGCCATCGGCGAAGGGCAGCAGAGAATGACCAACGCCGGCAAACAGGGAACCCGCCACCAGCGCCCGTTTACGCCCGAACAAATCAGCGAAATAGCCGGACGGGATCTCGGTGATCACCACAACGAAACCGAAAAACGCCTGCAGAGAGAAGACCTCCTGCATGCTGAGCCCCTTACTCTGAAAGAAAGGCACAGCAATAGGCATGATGACCAGGAAGACTTGAAAGAATCCCAACCAGAGAGTTGTCAGTAAATTTTTCTCCAGTCTTTTCTCAATCATCATTTCCATTACTCCAGCTGCGGCTCCCGCCAAAACGAAAAAACCCCGAAGGCTTGTGGCTCTTCGGGGTTTTCTTGAACTTTTGTTAGGTCAGAAGCTATCCGGTTGAGCCAAATTCTCCAGGCAGGCTGAGCAGCATGTGCACACAAGCAGCCGGCGCATGTAAAAAATGCACCTGCGGCAACGTGTCCACTTCTGTGGTCAGCCAGTTGTTTGGTGTTGATGAATTCACAATGATCGAATTCGGCCAGTTGAAAGCAGCGCGCATGTTGCGCGCGCGCCTGCGAACAGTCAACTTCCACACACAAAGAATTTCCCTTTCGGGACGGACGTCAACTTTTTCGGGGGCTATTTCGATTGCTCTTGCAGCTGGTGCTCGAAAATACTTTTATAACCGCCTTGCTTCGACCAGTCGGGAGGCAACAGACAGGGACGTGGATCGAATCGAGCCCAACGCGCGGGTTCACCCCTGATCTGCACTTCGCTGTAACGCGCACCTGCGGTCAGATTCGTGATTGGCAGCGCATCTGCCGCGGAATAAGCACACAGCAGCAGTGGTCTTGGCCGTTCGCTGTCGTTGGCCGCGGAGCCATGCAACATACGGCAATTGTGCACGGTAATCGTGCCAGCAGGCCCTGCGAGGTATACGGCATCGTCCAGCGGGAGCTGGCCAACGTCTTTTTCGTTCAGGCTGCCAACCCATTGATCGTCCGCGTTGTAGAGGTCATACAGCGGACCATTGTGAGATCCCGGCATAACGCCCATCGGCGCCATGGCGGCGCCAACGTCATCGAGATAAACACCGAGTGTCACGACATCGTAATTGGTATGTGGCCAGAACTGGATATCCTGGTGCCACTGCACTGCCTCACCACCGCCACCCCACTTGAAGTTGAGCTTGGAATGGTGGAATTTGAAATTCGGACCGAGAAGGTCCTCCGCAATGTCAGCGAAGGGTCCCTGACTGGCAAACGCCCAGTACGTTTCGTGCAACTCGACAGGAGAATTCAATCGCCGCAGTCGCGGTTGCTCGGCCGAATGATTCGCTTCCAGATCGAATCTGGCGTCTTTGCCCCGAACGGCTGCGCGGCTCAGCTCCACGAACTCGTCGGTCACCGCCCGCAATCGTTGCAGCCAGCCCGCGTCGACCAGTCCGCTCACGCTCAGATAGCCGTCCGAGAAGTACCGCTCACGATCATCCAACCCGAGGATTTTTGCCGAACGCGCCAGAATCTCTGAAGATTTCACAGCCCGAGCAACTCCCGGTTTGCCTCATCGTCCGTGGTCGCAGCCGCGAAATCATCGAACGCTCTGTCGGTCACGTGGATGATGTGCTCTTCAATGAAACGCGCACCTTCGCGCGCTCCATCTTCCTGATGCTTGAGACAACACTCCCATTCAAGCACGGCCCAGCCGGGATAATCATAGCCTGCGAGCTTCGAAAAAATTGCGCGGAAGTCTATCTGACCGTCGCCAAGAGAACGGAAACGGCCCGGCCGCTCCAGCCAATCCTGATAGCCACCGTAGACACCGGATCTGCCATTAGGCCGGAACTCCGCGTCTTTGACGTGAAACATCTTTATCCTCTCATGATAGATATCGATGAAAGACAGATAGTCCAGCTGTTGCAGAACGAAGTGACTCGGGTCGTAAAGTATGTTCGCTCGCACATGCCCGCCAACGCAATCCAGAAACCGTTCGAACGTGACGCCGTCGTGCAGATCTTCACCTGGATGCAATTCGAAACAACAGTCCACGCCTGCATCATCGAAAACATCCAGCAACGGTTGCCAGCGCTTTGCCAATTCCGCAAATCCGACATCAACCAGGCCCGCCGGACGCTGCGGCCAGGGATACAGCAGCGGCCACAGCAGCGCGCCGGAAAATGCGGCCTGGGCCTGCAGGCCGAGGTTCGCACTCGCCCGGGCGGCGAGTTTCACCTGCTCACAGGCCCACTGTGTTCGTGCCACGGGATCGCCATGGACCTCAGCTGGGGCGAACGCATCGAACAGCTTGTCGTAAGCCGGGTGCACCGCAACCAGTTGCCCTTCGAGATGAGTCGACAACTCGGTAATCTGAACCCCACAAGCCTCGACCCGGCCTTTGAGTTCATCACAGTAATCTGCGCTCGTCGCAGCCAGAGAGACGTCAATGAAAGCCGGATTGCCGATCGGCACCTGGATGCCGAGAAAGCCGAGATCCGCCGCCCACCGCGCCATTGCCTCTATCGAGTTGTAAGGTTCCGCATCGTCCATGAACTGGGCGAGAAATACGGCAGGTCCGCGCAGGGTTTTCACAACAGTAGTCTCCTCGCCCGTAATCGCATGTCGCGTCTGGACATTCTCTTATGCATGCTCAGCCGGCCACTTCCAACCAGCAACCACCATCGGCAGAACTGCGGACAACACTATCGATAAACTGCATACCTCGCACACCGTCTGCAATAGTCGGAAAATCCGAGCCTGGCGCCCGTCCGGCTTTAAAGTCCCTGACCGCCGCCGCGAAATCACGGTACAGCACCGCGAAGGCTTCCAGGTAGCCTTCCGGGTGGCCAGCCGGTAGCCGTGTTGCGGCCTGTGCCGCGGGCGATTGACCGAGGCTACCGGTACGACGCACCTCATAGGGCCTGTCCGGCCAACGGACAATGAGACTGTTCGGCTCCATCTGCGACCACTCCAGACCGCCACTCTCACCGTACACCCGCAGCTTCAAGCCGTTTTCCTCACCAACCGCCACCTGACTGGCAAACAACACGCCTTTTGCCCCGCCGGCAAAACGCAGCAGCACGTTGCCATCATCGTCGAGCCGGCGGCCTGCCACGAAACTCGACAGATCCGCACAAACGGCACTCACCCTCAGGCCAGTGACATACTCCAGCAGATTGTGCGCATGACTGCCGAGGTCGCCGAAACAACCGGCCACACCAGCGCGCTCCGGATCCGTCCGCCAATCTGCCTGTTTGTTACCCTCAGTCTCCTGCGCACCCGCCAACCAACCCTGCAGATACTCACACACCACGCGCCGGATGCTGCCAAGCTTGCCTGCGGCTATCAACTCCCGCGCTTCGCGCACCATCGGATAACCGGTGTAGTTGTGTGTCACCGCAAAAAGCAGCCCCGCTGTGTCGGACAGCCGTGCGAGTTCGATCGCGTCATCGAGTCGGTGGGTGAGCGGTTTATCACACACGACATGAAATCCTGCAGCCAGTGCCGCGCGGGCAGCAGCGAAATGAACATGATTCGGTGTCGTGACGGCCACAAATTCCATTCTCGTGGACTCAGGCAGGGTACATTCCGCCTGGAACATTTCCTGGTAGTCGCCATAGCAGCGCTCGGCCGGTAGCCCGTACACCGACTGACCTGATCTACGCGACTTCTCCGGTGTGCTCGAAAATGCTCCACAGACGAGTTCAATCTGCCCATCGAGTTCCGCAGCCAGGCGGTGGACGGGGCCGATGAATGCCCCCTCGCCACCGCCGATCATGCCCATTCTGACTTTCTGCTGCGCCACTACTCCCCCGTCCGAGGCCCCTTGGTGCGTGATACGATACCTTAGCGGGCGGGTCTCATGAGTACAATTCGCACAGACCAGCCTGAATGCACGACCGATCGCGCGACTGATCGCGCGACTGATAGTGCGAAAAAAAGAACGCGCAAAGAACACAAAGATCAGACGAACCAAAAAGTAATGAATCAACGGGTACGCGCCAATGGCTGACATCAAATACGACTTCGGCAGCGGTCGTTCAAATCCGGAAACATTTCCCGTTGCTGAGTTGCAGGCAGCGGCGGTCACCGTCATCGAACGTGAAGCGGAAGCGCTCAACAACTATCCAGGCGGTCTGGGTCACGCCGGCCTCAGGAAAATAATGGCCGACCGGGAATCGCGGCGCGAGGGTATCACGGTGAATCCCGATCATCTCGCACTGACCAACGGCTCCATGCAAGCTGTGACACTGGCAGCCGAAACGCTGCAGGATGCACCGGGAGACGGTGTCATCATCGAAGAGTTCAGCTATCCGGGCACGCTTTCCGCCTATCGCAGCCTGCGGCTCGACATGGTAGGCATACCGCTGGACGAAGAAGGCATGCAGCTGGACGCGCTGGCGGAAAAACTTACCGAGTTGAACTCCACAAACCGACTGCCAAAATTCATCTACACGATTACTACCTATCAGAATCCAACCGGATTCGTCATGCCAAAAGCGAATCGACTGCGGCTCATCGACATTGCCCGCCGCTTTGAGCTACCTATCGTAGAAGACAACTGCTATGGCGACGTCCACTACGAAGGCCCCGAGGAGCCCGCGATCTACGCGCTCGACGACGATCCCCGCCACATCTACTTGTGCTCGTTGTCGAAAATTCTCGCACCCGGACTACGGCTGGGGTACATCCTTGCGCGGCCGCCGATGCTGCAGCGTCTCCTGGATCGCCGTAACGATGCCGGCAGCAACACACTGGCGGCTGCAATCGTTGCGGAGTTCTACAAAGACGGTATCGAGGGCCATACCAAATTCGGCAACGCGGCGTTGAAGATTAAGAGGGACCTCATGTTCGAAGGTCTCGAAAACGAGCTGGCGGATCTCTGTGTGTGGTCCAAACCAGTCGGCGGTCTGTTCATCTGGGTCCGCTTACCGGACGATGTGGACCGTAAACAACTCCACGAACTGTGTGTTTCGCGTGGTCTGACCTATCTGCCCGGCGTGGTCTTTCACTACCGCAATGCCGACGTGCCTTATTTGCGACTTGCGTTCGGTCACCTGACACAAGAGCAGATAACCGATGGCATACCGCTGCTTGCGCAGTGTCTGCGCGAATGCCGCACCAGCAATGAGGCAAGATCGTTCGAGGGCCTGTTCTAGGGAGCCTCTGACGCGGTGATTCAACCGGGTTCCACATAGACCGCTTGGAATTACTGGGGTCAAGTTACTGGGGTCAGAGTAAAGTGCCAGAGTAAATGTGCGATTAATGGGATCAGAATAATGTGCGTTTACTCTGGCACTTTACTCTGACCCCACAGTTCCCCTGACCCCACAGTTCCCACGGTTCGCGAATAGGTATGAGCTGGATTTCGTGCTCAGAAACAAAGCCGGTTGTGGAGACGG
>SMVA01239350.1_pt1 | contig 29584 bp, 31 predicted proteins | sample 2456451 | NCBI WGS metagenome assembly SMVA01 (sample SAMN11095933, study PRJNA526329) | marine sediment metagenome | biome: Marine sediment; feature: Surficial sediment; material: Deep marine sediment; isolation source: Hadal surficial sediment | place: Pacific Ocean | collected 2014-05 | depth... | reverse complement strand
GTAAGTTCAAAGCATAGCGGCAACATTTTGCACCAGGGAGAAACTATGAGACGAACAGGGTGTTTGGAGGGCAAGCGTATGGAGCGAATGTCAATCGCCCGTGCCGATAGACAGATTATCATGAGGATCCAGAACATGTATCTATCGTACGGCGGGCTCCTACAATTCTTATTAGCACCTGTAGGAGCCCGCCCAGCGGGCGATGAAGAATCAATGAGTCGCGATTGGCTGAATCTGATGACAATCTGGTCCCCTTCAGGGGACACATACTGAAACCCCCTACTTAGCAGGTGCTTTTTTCCTGGCTGCCTTTTTCTTCTTCGCGGGTTTCTTTCTGGCGACGGGCTTCTTCTTTGTTGCTTTCTTTTTCGCGGCCTTCTTTTTACCGGCCTTTTTCTTCGGGCCTGCTTTCCTCGACGACTCCCGCTGGATACTCGCAAGTGCCCGATCTATCTTCAGAGCGTGCACAAGATGATTGCGCGCATTGGTCAGGTCATCCATCACCGGCGCAAGGTCTTTACGCAGCTGCCTGGCATCACCTTTTGCGCCATCGACCATTTTTTCCAGATTGTGAACCTGCTTTCTGAGCTCCCGGCCGGCTTTGATTGCGGTTGTGTTCGCAAGCCGCTCGGTCTTCTTTTGCAGCTGAAGGGCGGTCCGCTTGGCACGCGTATTAGCCTTGGCGAGTTCTTTCCTAAGGCGCTTGCGCTGCCGGTCCAGCTCTTTCGTAGCACGCGTTGCGGTAGTCAGGAATTGCTTCTTTGTCTGCTGAACGGTTTTTTCAAGCTCGGTCAGTTCTTTGCTCACAGCCTCAATCCTCTAGAAAATAGTTGGGTTTCGAAGCAGACACTAACAGGAATTGATACCGGACGGTGTAAGGGATAGCCACAGTTAATCCTGAAGCGGGTGAACATATTTTCCTGTATTGGCAGTTCAGCTATTGGAGGAGTAAGCAGCGCGATTATATATACTGTCGCGGTGTAGTAATGAGAGGAGATGGAAAGTGGCTGGAGTCAATGGGCGTGTCGCGCTGGTTACTGGCGCTGGTCGCGGGATCGGGCGTGCAACTGCCGAACTGTTGGCATCCCGTGGCGCTCGTGTCGTCGCCGTCGCGCGTACAGAGCAGGAGCTGGCAGAGTTAGGCTTGGAGTACGTAGTCGCTGACCTCGGCACACCAGAAGGGTGCGCTATGGCGGTCACTGAGGCTGAACAGCGATGTGGTTCGATTGAGATTTTCGTTTGCAACCATGGCATCGGCTCGGCGCATGAGCGGGTGATCTGGGAACAGGATCCGGCGGTCTGGAGTGAGACCATGCGGGTTAACCTGGACGGCCCATTCCATCTATCGCGACTATTGCTACCGGGAATGATCGAACGCAAATACGGACGGATGGTCTACACCAGCTCGACGGCTGGTGAGGTCGCTGAATTCGCGGGCAGTGCGTACAACAGTTCCAAACACGGGCTGCTGGGATTAATGCGCTCGGTTGCGCAGGATGCTGGCCCGCATGGCATTACATCCAATGCCGTGCTGCCAGGGTGGGTGCGGACCGAAATGGCCGAGCGCTCAGCTAAAAGTGAGGCTGCGGAACGCGGCATCACAGCTGATCAAGTGTGGGAGGAACGCGCTGCAATGTATCCTCCGGGCCGCGTCGCGACGCCTCAGGAAGTAGCCGAGATGATCGCATTCCTTGCATCCGAGGAGTCGGGCGGCGTCAGCGGTGAGGCAATTCGGGTCGCACTTGGGAGTATCTGGTAGGTAAGGAAAGGACATCTGGAAAATTCATGTGTCGTGCTCCGATCCGGCCAATGATGTCTTCAAATTCCGGTTCGTAATCGCTACCAGCGATCAACCACGTGGGACCGCTATGCGTTGGCCAATGTTGCAAGTATTTTTTCAGAATCCTTTGCCAATCGTCACACCTAAAACGAGAGCGGTGTCTCCGTCTACGAAGTCGATATCCAGTTGCGGCGAGACCTCCCATCGCCCAACCTCAAAGGCATATTCTGCGCCCACGCGCCAAAGGCTTTCATTACCCAGATCACCGTCTTCGATTCCGGGTGCGACATAAACTTTCCAGCGCCCGCTGTGATAAGCGAAGGGCATGGCGTATACGGTCGTGTCGACATCGCCAAAAGTGTGTTCAGCCAGGACACCAATACCGAATGACCTGTTGAGGCGGTACTCGTACTCAATGCCGAGAGCAAGACCGGATTCTCTCCGTTCCTCGGATGTCAGGCCGATAAAAAATGCCAAAAAGTTTGGGTGGAATTCTTCATGGTGTTCAGTTTCCTCGGCACAGGCCGGCGCTGATAGATATGCCACTAGTATAAAGGTCGCAACAACTAATGACGGGAATCGAATTTTGTCTAGCATGATTTCTTGTCTCACTTTCAACATCTACACGTGTCATGGTCGCACATATAGCAACTCCGTCCCGCACCAATTGAGCGAATTATTTGCAGTCGTTAAAAGGAGAAAAGGCGCCGGGATCATCCTCAATCGATGGGGCCACGCCTACACCAACCCTGGTCCTGGCTTTCGTTTTGGCGTAAACGACAACCCTGCACCGCCGGACGTAATACGCGAACCATTCGGCCGTATTGCGATTGGTCATTCAGAATTGCGCGGACATCAATACTGGTCCGGTGCCGCTGGCGAAGGTCGTCGTGCGGTCGAGGCGCTGCTGGATCTGCATTTCTAAATCATATTTTGTAAGAACCTGTAAAAACAAAGACTTACATTTCTCGTTTTACATTTGCGTTATTCCATGTGAGAAACTGGCGACCCGTTTTGTGGTCAAATACAAGTATGAGGAGACTTGCAGCGCTGTTGATTGCCGGCATTTGTGCCAATTCCTCGTCGGCCGGCGAAGTGTTCACCTGGACTGATGATGAGGGCGTGGTGCATTTTAGCCAGTGGGCCCCGAAAGATTCGGCTGCTGTGACCACGCTAAGAACTATCTCCAAAAATCCTGCTGATTACGATCCCGGATCGGATCCGTACTCAATACAGAACCAGGCTGCAAGAGTGAATAAGACATGGAGCAAAATTGAGGAACGCAATGCCGAATTGAGGAAGCGTCGCCTGGAAGAGGAAGAACGTCTGGCTCGCATGCAACCACCCGTATATCAATACCCGTATGAACCCTACCGTTATTACCGGGCGCCTGCGTGGCGGCCGATTTATCGACCAGTCCGCCCGATCTACCCGGCACACCCGCTTCAGCCAATATATCCCGGGCCTGTTCGACCACACCAGTCAAACATTCATGCCCGGCAGATAGCGGCGATGAACGTATTGAATCGTCGACCCAATTATCGTCGACCGTATAGTTCGGTAACTGGCGTTTCGCAACGGGCGACTATCCACCGCACGCCAGGACACTAGATACACCGATCGACGTTGAATGGGACGTCATACCACCCCGGCGGGTTTCATTGCAAAAACTTCAATCCAGCAACATTATCCACTGTTCGCGGCGCAGTCTTTGCATTTGCTTAATGATCCAGCTCTGTCTCTCGCGGACGTATGGGGTCGGATTATCAACCCGTAACTGTTTCGGATTTGGTAAAACTGCGGCAAGCAATGCCGCTTCGGCATCGCTCAGATCGACTGGCGATTTTCCAAAAAACGTTTTGCTCGCCGCACCTACACCATAAATTCCTGGCCCGAACTCGGCGATGTTCACGTATATCTCAAGAATGCGTTTCTTTGACCACGTCGCCTCAATCAAGACCGTAAAATACGCTTCAATACCCTTGCGCAGAAAACTCTTGCCGGACCACAAGTACATGTTCTTGGCAACTTGCTGCGTAATTGTGGATGCGCCTCGAAGGGACCCACCGTCGCTAAAATCTTCTACGGAATCACGAATGGATTTCACATCAAACCCGAAGTGATCTGCAAACTTCTGATCCTCCGACGCCACAACCGCTATCGGAGTGGCGACACCTGCATCTCTCCATGCGACCCACTCATACAGCACAGGTATTCTGCCACTATTGTCCTGCAGCATAAACGCAGTCGTCGGTGGGTCGATCCAGCGAAATGGCGATACCATCAAAACACTAAGAATGAATACCAGTGACCCGAATACCAGTAGCCAGCGACGTAAGTGCTTGAGTAATCCATTCTTTTTCTTGGTTTTTCGCCGGCGTCGTGGACGGTGGTCCCGACCAATTCGATCTGACAGAAATGCTCTCATAAACTCTTACTGGTAACCCATAGCCCGACGCGCCAGCTGCATGGATAGCTGCGCATCATTCGACACTATTTAAGTATATGTCGAGCGGAGAACAGGTACACCTGCCAAATACAACGAATCAGTAGAAACGGACGTTCTAAGCAAGGCAATTGGTCGGCCAGGCAGCTCGGAACCTGGTGATCGAAATCATGAATTAGAAGTCGAACTTGAGGAATATCAAACCACCATCGTAATTCCAATCCAGATCGCCGTTAGCATTTTCCTTGTCCACTCCAAGATTCATTCTGACACTGTTCAGGCCAACACCAATCGCCATGCGATCGAACAGTTGATAGTCCACACCGACATACATGTCATACAGTGATCCGTCGAAGTCGCCATATGCAAAGGCGAAAATCTCGCCACTTGCTCTAAACGACCATTTGTCGGAGATCTGATATTTGCCCCTGAGGCCAATCACCGGTAATGGTGCTGTAAAACCTCCGCCTTCTTGCGTCCCAACCGAGGGAGCGGACAGGGAAGTGCTGATGTCGGCAATATAGAGGCCTGCCGTTAATCCCAGATAACCCTTATCACGCCGCATGAATGACCAGGTATAGGCGACTTTATATATCGACAGGTCGAATTCGCTATCGATAACCGTATCGACAGCGAACAAAGTATCTTTCCAGTTGATGTCCCGTTGAATTTGCTTTGAACCAGTGCGCGACAGATCGAACCAGCTGAAGTCGATGCGATGTTTCTGATTGAAGCGATAGTAGCCGTCCAACCGGAAAACAGAATCTGAGGTGTTGAGCCCTAACTCACTTTCCACATCAACATTCGTACCGATCATCGAGCCTACTTGCCCATCAAATTGTGTCTCGCTGTCTCTGTCGGTAACGAACAGGCCAATGCTAATACTGAATTTTTCCTGATCTGATGTTTGCGCCGTGGCAGGTGAAAATGGATTCATTAAGACCATCGCTACGATCGCCAGGCAATGAAGCCGCCGGTCAGTGACAGAACGGCTGGTTGTAGAAATCGTCATTGGAGATTCTCCTTCGTCTGTTTTCAGTGATTAGACAGACAGGTTGAAAGATGCAGTCACCACCAGCATCAGAATTTGACCATGTACTCATTCGCCTCAAGGCAAACGCTAAACGCTTTTTTGAAATCATCGATCTGTTCTGCATTCGCCTGTTGTTGGGCTGCACCCTGTGCTTGCGCCTCTTCTTGTGCGTGCGCACTGGCTGCGCGGCTACGTCGACGTGATGCTACCGCACCAGCAGCGGCGCCGATCGCAGCGCTATCTCCAGCGTCACCACCTGAGACTTCACCAATCAGGGCGCCTGCCGCAGCTCCTTTTACAGCACCCTTTGCACCTGCGCCTTGAGTAGAACCTTGTGCCTGCGCGACCTGTTGCTCGGTCTCTTGCTGTTGCTGTTCACTTTGCTTTTGCAGCTCGAACGGGTCGCTTCCCGTATTGCTGGTAGCCCAGCTATAGCATTCGGCTTCATCCTTTGATTGCTGATCCGCCGCCTGCCCCTCCGTTGGAAATACGTAAACGTCAAGAGTTGATGCAAGTGTCTTACCGCCATCAGTTGCAAACGCGTTGGACAATGGCAACATTACTAAGCATGTGAAAAGGGTCAAATGTTTCATGATTTCACTCCGGGACAATACAAGTAGCGTGGCGGTTGGTTGCGCGTATTTTGCTGTAGCGCTAAAGCCACCATATGAAACAAAACGATATTTGATCCGAATGTCCGGCGCTATCGAGAATCCGCAAAGTTCTTAGCTGTTGTTGTTGCGGTAGTGCATAGAAATCACCCCAAGCATCAGCGCCCCAATCAATCCGTGCAATCCAGCAACTGGCCACAGCAGTGGCGCGTGCATCCCACCGGTCGATCCCACGATCGCCAGCAGTGCAGCGACACCAACGTTGTAGATGCAAAGCCCAGCCCGCGGGGCAAGACGTATACTCTGCTCTTGCGGCTCCCAGGCAGCGACGCCAACTGACAACAGCCCGATTCCCAGTACACGGGCAACAGCAATCCCGACCGTACTCACGCCTTCGCCAAGCAACAATCCGATAATCAACGCTGGTGCGGCAAGAAACCCGAACCCGGTCAAAATCTCAACAACTGCCGATATTCTGAAAAGCAGCCTGGTATTCGTCGTTCCGGACATGTGCAGTTACGACTACTTGCCGCCAGCAATGATCGACACCGGATCGAAATCTGCGGGCACGTCGATGACTCCCATACTTTCGCTATATTCAGCATATTTCGCGACCATTTCCGCCAGTCGCTCAGGCTCCCGTTCACCCAGATTGAATAGTTCCGACGGATCGCTCTTGAGGTCGTACAGCCGCCATTCCCCCGCGTCCTCAACGCCGGCACTTTTCAGCCATGCACCAAGTCGCAGTGCCTTGTAGTCACCATGGAAAATCGCCGAATTTCCAAAGAGCTCATAGCCAAGCCAATCGTCCGCACCGCGGTGAGATGACGTTTGGCCGCGCATGAGCGGCAAAATACTCTTTGCGTTCATCGGGAAGACCTTCCTTCCCTTGTAACTGGTCCCGGGATGAACTGCTCCTGCGACCTCCAAAAGAGTGGCTGACAAGTCGGTGACAAAGACGAACTCGTCCGTCTGTCCGGATTCTATCCATTCGGGATAGCGAATAATGAATGGGACGCGCAAGCCACCTTCAGTTGAAAACGTCTTGAAACCGTTCAAATGTGCCGCGGTAACCTGTGCCCAGGGTGGGCCGTATGATGAGAATGAACCCCTCACCCCGATGTCTTCGACGGCGGTTTTCGGATAGTTGGCGTTGTACCATGGCTCGCCCGCACCAACATTCGGTTGGCTCCAATCAGGGCCATTGTCGGTCATGTAAATGATGATCGTGTTGTCGTACTGCCCTGTTTCCTTCAAGTGGTCAATCACGCGACCGATATGAACATCCATATGGTCGATCATCCCGCCATAAGCGGCCATTGTGTTTGCCTGAGCCACTTTGGCCTCAGGTGGCAGCGTGTCCCAGGGGGGCACGCCGGGGAATCGTGGCGATACGGGATGGTCTGCTGAAAGAATACCGAGCGATTTCATTTTTTCAATGCGCTGCTCGCGAATGACGTCCCATCCAGCGCTGTAAACATCTCTGTATTTATCAATATAATTGCGCGGTGCCTGATGAGGCCAATGCGCCGTCTGCAGCGAAAGATACGCAAAGAATGGCTTATCTGCGTTCTGCTCCGGATCAAGGAAGCCGATCAGTTTGTCGGCGTACAGCTCGTTCGAGTGAATGCCTTCGGGGCGATCTACAATTGCTCCATTGGACGTGAATGTTAAATCGCTGCCCTCACCCTCTCCGGCCGAGGTCGAGCCGTAGTTGCTGCCTGCTCCCTGCAATAACGAATAAGTCTGGTCGAAGCCACGATCGTGGGGTCGATATCCTTCGTCAGCGCCCAGGTGCCACTTGCCCGCCATATAGGTGCTGTAGCCTACATCGCGCATCAGCTGAACGACAGTGACGACATCTTTGTTCAGGTAGCCCTCATAACCCGGTTGGCCTCTCTGCTCATCGGTCAGAAATTCGTGCATGTTTCCCAGGCCGTTACGGTGATTATCTACGCCAGTCAACAACAGTGAACGGGTCGGAGAACAGGTGGCACCAACATGGAAATTTGTAAAACTTAACCCCTCACTCGCGAGCGCATCGATGTTTGGCGTTGCAACTTCGCTGCCGAAAGCGCCGACGTCAGAAAAGCCCATGTCATCGCCGATAATCAGGAGAATGTTCGGTCGGGTTTCCGGGGTCGCGGCAGGTGTTGATGTAGCCGTCGTATCCGCCTCTTCAGCAACGCAGCCGGAGATCAGCATCGCAAACAACGACGCAATCACCACTAGATGTCTCATTAGTCTACCCCTCAGTAATCAGGAACGCCGGGCGTCGCCTGTACTATCAGGTAGTAAATAGGCCGCCGCCACAAGACGAGAGCCAAAGGTTAGTCAGCCATACGATATCGAGCTATCGAAATTCCGCACATGAAATTCATTATTTGCTGGCTCAATCAATTCGCAATTTGGTCAGCCGCCCACGTTTTCTTTTAGCGTCCTGGACGGCACCTCACCAAAGCAGTTTTTGTAGGCGCGCGAGAATTCACCGAAATGCCAAAACCCCCAATTCGTGGCTACTTCGGTAACGGTTGTGGTACCACTATTTGCCTTGCGTAATTCATCCCGAGCCCGATGCAGTCTGAGACGATGCAAAAAAGTTAGCGGTGACATGCCCATAATGTGCCGGAACGCTTTTTGCACGGTTCTCTCGCTGACATGAGCTTTCTCACACAGCTCGCTCATGTAAGGTCGGCGACCGCCAAGACTAAGCGTGAAATCCTCACATGTCCTGACGATCTGGCTGTAAGAACTTCCTTTCCTGACGGTGTCTGCAGTCCCATCCGGCTCACACGATTCGATAGTCGCGAGCATCGAGTCCATGTACTCGACCTGGGCGCCATACCTCGCCCAGTGACTAGCGTCAAATACCTCCGGGGAATTTTCTGCCGTTGCAGAAATCCGTGTCCCGAGATCGAAAAGATTACGTGCTTTATCTTCCGCTGGATGCCAAACCTCGGCAGCCACAGGAATGGCGAAATTCCCCTTTTTGCCTCGCAGGTCCAGATGCTTATCGAGAACCTGGGGCGGGACTAGCCACCCAACAATGTCAAAGTCGTTGTCAAGGACGAGTTCCGCCTGCGCGCCAGGTCCGGCAGCGATCATAGAATAAGGACGCAGTTTAATGCCGTTTATGCTGCCGCGTGCATGCGGCCCCAGGACAAAACAGGATTCGAAATTCTCATAGATACGGCTACGCGTACGCATCGATTTCTTAGTGTGCTGGTAGATCAGGACACACCCTTCGAGGGGAACCGTGACCTGCTTGTATTCAAATTGTTCCGGATCGAGGTTAATGACGTCCATATCGTACGCAAGGTAATCGCCGACGGCAGTAGGGTCGGTAACGTGCAGGACGGACACATCCTTTTGATCATCCGGGAAGTCACGCCCAGGGGTTCGATTTGACTGACTCAAGGCCGCAGTTTTCCGATAGACTACTCCGAGGTCTGTAATCATAATCAATCGAGCTGGAAATGGCCCAGTAATTAGCATCAGGCACACCGTAATACGTACATTTTGTCCTGATTGGATGGTTCTAATTGACACTGATATGTGTCCATTGCATGCAACCTGGTAGATAATCGCCGAATGTCAAACTACGTCGACCGATCAATGTGCTGGTGCAGAACGCATTTGCCGAGAGCGTTCTGCAGTATATTGATTAGTCCGGTCGCAATGTTCCTGGCCGCGACTCTGATTAGTGAGTCGCTGAGCGCACAGGAAATTGATTCGACCAACGCTCGGCTGGTAGCCGAACGACCGAATGCGGGCGGTCCCAGCACGGAAGTTACGATTAGTGTTTTCCTGGTCGACATCGACGAGATCGATGATGTCGGTCAGCGTTTCAACGTCGATGTTTTTGTCAATATTGCATGGCAGGATGCACGCCTTGCTTTGCCTGAGGAAGAGCAAGCAGGACAGATTCGATTATTTCCGATGAGTGGTGTCTGGAATCCGCGAGGAATGATCGTGAACGATCGCGGGCTGAGCCCCAAGCTACCGTTGGTCGTCAACGTCGATGCATTGGGTAATGTCGTGTATCGGCAACGGTTTTACGGAGAGCTGGCGGTAGATATGGATCTCAAAGATTTCCCGTTCGACACGCAACAGCTGCTAATCGACGTCATCTCCTATCAGTACAACCCGGACGAAGTACAATTCTCGGCAGAATCCATAATTGCTGGGGACGTTGCAGAATTCAGTGTTGAAGGCTGGAGCTTCCGTCTGCTTGAGCCTGACTTCGGGGAATTTTCGGTGCCAGCCGTCGGCGTAGTGCGGCCTCGACTGACGTTCGCCCTTGAAGCTCAGCGTAATTCGCAGTATTACCTTTTGACAATGTTTCTGCCGATGTCACTTATTGTTTTCATGTCCTGGACGGCCTTCTGGATACAACCAAATGTCGTGCCACCCCGTATCGCAATTTCGACGGCATCGATTTTTTCACTGATTGCCTTCGGCTTCAGCATTCGTCTCAGTTTGCCACGTGTCTCCTACGTAACACGCGCCGATCTGTTCGTTATCGGTTGCACGTTACTGGTCTTCCTGGCGCTTGGTGCTGCCGTCATCGGCAGTCGCTGGGCGAGCGCGGACAAACTGGAGCAAGCGATACGGTTGAATGCTGTAACACGGTGGGTCTATGTTGCGTTATTTGTCACCGTCGCCGCGGCCTCCGCAACAATTTAGATAGATAGTCAGATTCTGATGCAGAGCTGATCATGAGGATTGGCGTGTCGTCGAACGTTATATAAGCGTATATCGACACAGCATTTCTTATTGCCGCACGGTGCTTGTTTACGAGTTGCGTATTTCCGATATCTACCCCAAATACCAAGTGTTACGGTAATCAACAGCGTCGTCGCGGGCCGAAAATCCGCGACTACAATTGCATTTTCGATAATCGAAGTAAGGAGTGGACATGCGCAGTCACGAGAAGCTGATTCCATTGGGAGTCTTACTCATTCCAATAATGCTTGGATTGTTTTGCCCATCAGCATTCGCACAGAAAACAAGCGATCGCCGCCCGAATATTGTGCTTATCGTAACGGATGACATGGGATATGCTGACATCGGGTCTTTTGGCGGTGAAATAGCGACACCTAACATCGACTCACTGGCTAACGCTGGCGTTCGCTTTACCAATTTTTACACTCACGCCAGCTGCTCGCCAACCCGGTCATTGCTCCTCTCGGGCGTAGACACGCATCTGAACGGCTTGGGCAACATGAGCGAATGGACTGCACCCAATCAGAAGGGCGTGCCGGGATATGAAGGCGTCCTGAACCACGACGTGGTGACGCTACCGGAGCTGCTCAAACAGTCCGGGTATCACACCTACATGGTCGGTAAGTGGCACTTGGGCAAAGACCCCGACAAAATCCCCGCAGCGCGTGGCTTCGAACGCGATTTCAGCCTGCTGGATGGCGGCGGCAACTACTGGGGCATGACCAACGTAATCGCTGCTTCTCCACGCCTGGTTTTCACCGAAGACGGGCGTTACCTGACGAGTCTGCCGGACGATTATTACGCGACCCGAACTTATACGGACAAGATGATCAACTATATCGAGTCGAATCGGGGCGATGGCAAGCCGTTCTTTGCTTACGTAGCGCACCAGGCGCCGCATGATCCGTATCATCTTCCCCGTGAAGATCGGAATGGTCACGTTGCGCAATACGACAAAGGCTGGGATGCAGTTCGACGCGCGCGGCTGGATCGACAGATCGAACTTGGCATCATGCCCGCGGATACGCAACTGTCCGAGCGAATGTGGTTCGTGCCGGATCCGACCACGCTGGCGCCAGCGCCACGCGCACTTCTCGGTAAAAAGATGGAGCTCTACGCGGACCTGGTGGTCAATCTCGACGCACATATCGGGCGACTGATCGATTATCTCAAAGAGATCGGCGAATACGAAAACACGATTTTTATTGTCTTCGGCGACAACGGTGCCGAGGGCACGGATCTCTTCAACATGATTGCCGGATCCCCAGGGTCCAGGGACTGGCTTTGGGCCGCTATCAACTGGTCACAGACTGATCCACAGGCATGGGGCGATCCGGGGTCGTTCGTCGGCTACGGTCCGATGTGGGCCCAGGTATCAATGACGCCCTTTAGCCAATACAAAGGCTGGATGGCGGAGGGTGGCATTCGCAATGCGCTGATCGTCAGTGGCCCGGTGGTCAAGCGTGATGCAGGAAGCATTAATCACGGCTTCATGCACGTGGCCGACATCATGCCTACCTTGCTCGACGTAGCTGGTGCGACATATCCGACTTCGGTGGGCGACCGTCCGGCGCCGCCCTTGATTGGCAAATCCTGGTCCGGTGTGCTGTCAGGAGATGCGGAATCGCCGCGGAGTGACAACGATTACATGGGATGGGAGCTTTTCGGCAATCGCGCGATTCGTCAGGGTGACTGGAAGCTGCGCTGGCAATGGAGACCCTTTGGCACCGGAGACTGGGAACTATTCAATCTGGCCGACGATCCGGCCGAACGATTCGACCTTGCTACAAGATCGCCTGACAAGCTCGAAGACATGCAAGGGCTCTGGGCAGAGTATGTCGCTACGAACAACGTGATCCTGCCCAGTCGGTCGTTATTCGAAACGCTCGAGAAGCAGATGCCAAAGCGTGTCCCGCACGATCCCGGTTATCCGCCCCTTATCTACAAACGCCAGTTTGTGCCTCCGCAGGACATGCTGGCACCGCCAAAGCAGTGAACCAGAAATATTTCGCTCAGGAAATAAAAAGTCATGAATATTCTTGCACAAATGAACGGAAAAATTAGCCTCTGGATTGTAGTGGCTGTCGTTTTGGGCATGTTTGGCAGTATGGCGGCTAACGCACAGGTACCTCCACGCTTTTACTGGAAAACTTTGCAAGGCATGAACGCAGTGCCGGTCATCGCAATGTCGGTCAGTGGCAATGTGAATCCTCTCGATCCGTCATATTTAGTTGAATCGGGGAACGTGAGCGCCGACGTAGCGATCGCAGGATATGCAAAAGTGTTTCCCATCGCGAACAAGGCGGCAGTGTTAGCCGTACTCCTACCCATGGGGCGCATCCAGGGAGACTCTGTTGTTGACGGCTCGTTATCCCGGGAAAACTCGAGCGGCTTTGGTGATCCCATGGTCGAATTCAACATGAACCTGATCGGCCCGCCACCTATCATGAGCCTGCCGGATCTAATGCGCTATGAACCGGGATTCTCGCTGGACCTGGTTGTCGACGTGGCATTCCCGTTAGGCCAGTACGACAATACGCAAAGCCTGAATCTCGGACTCAATCGATGGTACGGGCGCATCGGTACGCCCATAGTCTGGCAGTTGGGTCCCTGGATTCCCGCCAGACGGACGACACTGGAAATTTTTCCTTCATTCTGGTTTTTCGGTGACAACGACGATTTTGTCGGACGAAACCTTTCCAGTGACCCCACGTTCGAACTGGAAACGCATCTGACCCGAAACTTTACCTCCAAATTCTGGGGATCTGTAGACGCTACTTATACCAGTGCCGGGGATGCAACCATAAGCGGCACACTTGGCAGCACGACGACGTCCGGATCGGATATGACACTGGTCGGTTTCACGCTCGGCTACGAGATCAATGAAAGCATGCAAATGACCATTGGTTACAAATCAACACTGAATAACGATGCTGCATCTAATGATCTTTACATGAGTACGTTTATGATTTCTTTCACGACAGGTTGGCATCCATTGCTGGAGGGAGCCCGCAGGTTGGGCAATGGCGGTTGACCGCATCTAATGGGGTTGTCTCAATGGCTAACAGTATATCGCTTAATAATCTTCGCCGGCAGCTGGGCCAGTCCTGGATAATCGCGCTCTTCGGAATAGCGTATCTGGTCTCGCAGGTGACGATCATCATCATCCTTGGACCCATCGTCGATGCGATGATAAATTTGCAGGTGACCGGTACGTCGGTGAGCGACTACATCGCCCTGTTTGGCGTATGGGAAGCCTCCGGAGACATGGCGTTTTACCGTGCCCATTTTCTCCTCGATGACTTTCACTGGGTATGGTACACGGTCTTTTTTACTGCCTTGCTATGCCGTCTTTTCGACCAATTCCAAATATCGAGTGAGCGCAACTGGTTTCTCCTGCTGCCACTGGCGTCGGGATTGCTCGATTGGTATGAGAACCACTTACAGCATGTTTTCCTGAATTCTGCGGACTTCACAACAATTATTGATCCATTGCCCTTGTATAGCACCCTGGCATCTGACCTTAAATGGGTGCTGGCATTATTGTATATGGGCACAACAATTGTATTGGTGGCCCGACTTGCGTCTGACGGCAAGCGGCGTAGATCGGCGGCACAAAATCAGACGGGCTAACCGGGATACGGTGGTGTGCCGAAGGCGAAAGCGGCGAATTGGTCCAATCGACTCGCAGCAGGAATCATTCGCCGGCAGTTTTTCTGAGAGTTTTGGACGGCACTTCTCCGAAGCAATTTTTGTATGCCCGCGAAAATTCGCCGAAGTGCCAGAATCCCCAATTCAAGGCCACATCGGTAACGGACATGGAATTGCTATTCGCCCTGCGCAGCTCATCCCGTGCCCGATGCAGTCTGAGGCGATGGAGGTAGGTCAGCGGTGACATACCCAGCATGTCGCGAAACGCGTATTGCAATGTCCTCTCGCTGACATTGGCAATCGCGCACAGCTCACTAAGGTAGGGTCGGCGCCCCTCCAGATTCAAAGTATAGTCCTCACATTTCCTAACAATCTGGCTGTAGGATCGTCCTTTCCTGTTGGAATCGGTAGTTTCATCCAGTTCACACGATTCGATCACTGTAAACAGGGCGTCCATATACTCGACCTGGGCGCCATGCCTCGCCCAGTAGTTGTCGTTAAAAATTTCCGGAGAATTTTCCGCCGCTTCAGCAATGCGCGCCCCAAGTTCGAAAAGATCCCGCGCTACATTCACAACTGGATGCCAGACCTCGGGATCTTTTGGAAAATCGAATTCCACTTTCGTGCGTCGCAAATCCAGATGTTTATGGAGGATCTTCGGTGGCACCAGGAACGCGATGCTCTCATAGCCACTGTCGATGATAACTTCCCCTTCTGCGCCAGGTCCTGCCGCGATAAACGAATAAGGAATCAGCTCCGTGCCGTCGAGGCTGCCATGTGCTTGCGGCCCAAGAATTGAACAGGCGTCGAAATCCTTGTGGATGAGCGTTCGTGTACGCAGAGCGGAATTGCTCGACATGTAGATCAGGCAGCATTCTGCCAATGGGACGGTGACCCGCTGGACCTCGAAAGCCTTAGGGTCGAGATTAACGACATCCTGATTCAATACCTCTATCGAACCGCGTACGACCGTAGGATCTGAAATATGCACGACCGATACCTCCCGGAGTTCTTTTGGGAGATGGCGATTAGTGCTTGGTATCGGGGGTTTCACTGCTGCGGTTTTCCGATAGACCGTTCCGGCAATTCGCAATCATAATCAATCAAGCTGGAAAAACCTCGTAATTTTTAGCATCCGTGCCTGTGCGCGGCGTGCGCATCAGCAGGAGGTCCCTTGCAAAGTACATCAGCCCAAACATTGGTCGATGTTCATAGCGGTTTGAAGTTCGCCAAAAGCCCGCGCTGGATTGGTAAGAAGTTGCTATTTCTCGATATCCATGACCGCCGCATTAAGTCTGCTGACTTGAAGGGCAACGTCCGGATCGTCACGGATCTGCCATACCTGCCTGGCGGATTCGGCGTTCTGCCGAACGGAGACTTGCTGGTAGGCGATGCCTGGCATCGCAAGCTATATCGATGGAAAATGGCTGATTCAACGCAGATTGCCGACCTGAGTGACGTTGTCGGATTCAGTCTCAGTGACGGCATCGTCGACAGCCATGGTGGCATATATGTTAGCGATGCCGGATTCGACTTCCTGGACCCCTTAGTGGATCCGGTACCGACCGGTGTCATTGTCCACATCAACGCGGACGGAAAATCGTCTGTCGTTGCCGGGGATCTTTTTTTTCCGAGCGGAATAGCCATAACCCCGGACAACAGCACATTGATTGTTGCAGAAACGTTGGGCCACCGGCTTATCGCGTTTGAAATCGCAAAAGACGGTTCCCTGCATAATCGTCGGGTGTGGGCTCAATTTGAGGATCACGTCAAGCCGGACGGAATCTGTCTCGATTGTGAAGGTGCCGTTTGGGTTGCCGGAACAGGGTTACGTGCTTTGCACGTCCGGGAGGGTGGCGAAGTCGATCAACAGGTAACAACAAAACGACCGGTCTTTGCCACCATGCTCGGGGGTCCCGAACGCAGCCACTTATTCATGTGCACCGCCGAATCGAATGATCCCGTAATTAACAGTCGAACAGGCAGCGCGACCATTGATATCGCTGAGGTCGATGCTCCAGGTTGCGGATTTCCCTGAATTGAAAGCCCTGTTACTGGTAGCCCTTCGCCTGCAGTTTGAAAAGGCTCGCGTATTGTCCGCCTAATGCGAGCAGACTTTCGTGGTTTCCTCGCTCTACAATTTTCCCATCGTGAATAACAATGATCTGATCAGCTGCACGCACCGTTGAGAAACGGTGTGAGATAAGAATCGTCATTTTGTTGTGACTCTCCGAGCGAAAATGGTCAAATATTGCTGCCTCTGATGGCGCATCCATGGCTGCAGTGGGCTCATCGAGTACCAGGATATCTGCATCGCTGCGCATAAAGGCTCGCGATAACGCAATCTTCTGCCACTGGCCGCCCGACAGTTCGCGCCCGCCTTTAAACCAACGGCCAAGCTGGGTTTCATAGCCCTCGGGCATCTCCTCGATAAATGGTGCGGCCATCCCTGTTGCCGCAGCCTTCGCCCAGCGTTCAGAGTCATCGATATAGCGTACATCGCCGGCACCGATGTTTTCGCCGACGGAGAACTGGTAGCGGCCGAAGTCCTGGAAAATTACCCCTATACGCTGGCGCAATGCTTCGACATCCCAGTCCTGCAAATTGATGCCATCGAGGAAAATGCGTCCTTCAGTTGGTTCATACAGCCTGGTAAGCAGCTTAATCAGTGTCGTCTTTCCCGAGCCATTCTCACCCACCAGCGCCAGACTTTCGCCGGGCCGGATTTGCAGACTGACATCATTCAGTGCCTTTCGGCTTGAACCGGGATAGGCGAACGACACGTCCTTAAACTCAATTCCACGTGAGGGGTCTGTTCCATGTTGCAGAATTCCCTGACGCGCTGGTACTGGATATTCGAGATATTCGTACAAGTTGGACAGGTACAGGTTGTCCTCGTACATACCACTGACCGATGAGAGAATCGCGGCGACAGCGGCCTGCCCCTGGCGAAAGAGAACCAGGTACATCGTCATGGCGCCGAGTGTGATTTCATTATTGATGGTGGAAATCACGATCCACGCGTAGGCACCGTAAAATGCTGTTGTCGATACGAGCCCAAGCCCGAAACCCCAGGCGTCACGGCGTAACGTCAGGCTGCGGTCTTTGAGAAACAGCTTGTCGAAGATGTCGCGATACCGTTGCAACAGACGGGGGCCGAGCTGAAATAGTTTGACCTCTTTAATGCCATCTTCCCGCGCGATTACTGATTCGAGATACATCTGCATGCGCGTGTCCGGTGAACGCCAGCGAAATAGTTTGAACGCGTCACCGGAAAACTTTGCTTCCGCAAAAAATGATGGCAGGCCAGCACCGATCAGAATCACCACTGCCCATGGGGAAAAGACAAACAGCAATGCGGCGTAACTTGAGAGCGAGATCGCATTCTGCACAAGACCAAATGTTCGATTCACGAGGCTGAGTGGTCGGCTGGAAGCTTCGCGCCGCGCCTGGGTCATCTTGTCGTAAAATTCGGAGTCCTCGAAATGTGAGAGCTGCAACGTCAATGCCTTTTCAAGGATCATCACATTGACTCGCTGACCAAGAAGCGCGCGCAACAGGGACTGGCATGCGGACATTCCACGTTGGCTGGCGGCAACGAAAATGACGATGATTGCCTCCAGGACAACGAGCCGCAAGACGCGGTTTGTATCGGGCGAAGTCGATGACATCGCAGTTACGACGCTATCGACAATCAGCTGGCCGACATAGGCAATCGCGGCAGGCAAAATACCTGCTACCAACGTGAGAAAAGCGAGCGTAAGCGTCAGGGCCGGACTTGTTGTCCAGACGAGGTCGAGGGCACGGCGACTGTAGCCGAATACACCCGCAGCGCGGCTTATAAATCCGGCGTTTGAGCTGTCTTCGTCAGGCATGAGACCTGCAGGTGAGGAAAGATTTCGCGAGCTCAAACATTGCGCTATGGTAAGTCATTTAGTTGTGGCTCGGGTCATATTTTGGCGGACGAGAAAGTAATTGGCTCTGTACGGCAGTGGGTTGAATCCGTGGTGGTGGGTTTGAACCTTTGCCCGTTTGCGAAACGTGAGCTGGTGAAGCATCGGGTGCGGTTTGTCGTGACTAAGGCGACAAATGAAGATCAGCTGTTGGTGGCTCTGGAGGCCGAGTTGGACTTACTGAGCAGCGAGGCGTCCGTTGAAACGACGTTACTGATTCATCCTGGAGTGTTGCAAAACTTCTACGCCTACAACCAGTTTCTGAATGCTGCTGATGCATTATTGCGGCAGATGACGCTGGAGGGCGTCTATCAGATAGCCAGTTTTCACCCGAAATACGAGTTTGCCGGCACCGGGCAGGATGACGTGGAGAACTATACGAACCGGTCACCCTATCCCATGTTGCATCTTATTCGGGAGGAGGGCCTCGAGCGGGCAATTGCCAGTTATCCGGACGTGGATAACATTCCCGAGCAAAATAAAAAATTAATGGAGTCTCTGGGAGAGGTCAAGATGAAGAAATTATTGGCGGCTTGCTTCGAACGATGAGAATTCATCGCTTGGTGTCCCTCCCATCCCGGCACCTTCCATCATCCTGATTTCAGGACAGAGTTACCATACAAGCGGCATCTTGCCACGATAGCGCTCAGCCAAAATCCTTGCCTACGAGTCGCAGGTCAACTTAGGTCATTGCTGTCCTCTTGTATCGCACCTTCTTCAATTTTCTTGTTCCGTGTTACGGCAACATACACCGGGACGCCTGCCATCAGTAACAGCAACGTCCAGTAGGCGGCATCTTTACCGGAGCTGGCGATTACCCACATACAGATCAGAAACGCGATGATAGAGACGATTGCTTCACGTCGTCTGCGTGCCGGGCTGGTATTCTTGTCATGAATGCCAAGCAGCAGGCCAGCCATTGATGCGAAAGCGTAGGGAACGACGGTGGTCAGCGTGGCAATCAACAGGACAAAGGTATAGGCGCCGACGAGGCCCTTTGTCTGACTCATGATCAGCATCACACTTGACAGCGCGCCGGCGATCACAATGGATGCTCCCGGCGTGTTGTGCTTTGTCATGCGCTCAAAGACCCGGGGAAACACACGATCGCGTGCTGCCGCCATGGCTGTCTGACTGGCCGTCAGTAGCGTCACGTTAAATGCGCCGATCATGGAGATGAGTGCGCCAATAGACACTGCAATGCCACCCCAGCTGCCGGCCATGTGAATTCCGGCATCGGCGAGCGGTGAAGCGGACTCCGCCAGTTGCCCTGCTGGAATCATACCCATGACTGCAAATGCGACTAACAGGTAGACCGCGGCAATCGTCAGCGTTCCGACTATCAGTGCTCGGGGAATCGTTTTCTCGGGGTCAATGACATCTTCCGCCGGCACAGTTGCCGCTTCGATGCCTACGAATGTCCAGAAAGTCAGGGCGAAGGCGGACGCAAACAAATAGGCAGAATTCGTCGTGCCAGGATTCATCGGCGGTAACGTTTCTGTATCGACGAAGAATAAGCCGATGCTGCCGATAATGATGAGCGGTATGAGCTTCAATATCGTTGTCGCCAGGCTGAAGATGCCGGACTCACGAACACCTGCGATATTCAGCCAGACGATTGACCAGATAAGGAATAGACCCGAGCCGATCATCAGCAGCGGGTTGGCACCAATGACAGGAACTAACACGCCAATGTAACCTGTAAAAGCGATCGCGATTGCGGCGCTGGCCGTCCATAAGGCGATCCAGTAACTCCACGCGATTAGAAATCCACCAAAGTCACCGAATCCTGCGTGCGCATACGCGTAGGGCCCGCCTGCTTTGGTTACACGTCGGGAAAGATTACCCAGCGTCATTGCGATGAACAGGGCACCGACCGCGGCTGCTGCCCAGCTCAACAATCCGAGACCGCCGTACGAGACCAGCACCGCCGGCATCATGAAAATGGCAGACCCAATCGCTCCTCCGACCACCAGCGCCCAACACCGCCAGAAACCTAATGCACGTTCGTTACCCTGCGACATGCTTTTCCCCCTCGGGGTTTGCACCACGAAGCACTCACCGTGCCATATCGATACACTACAAACAACGAACAAATATTGTCTGAACCCTTGCGTTCTGCGTCTGACACGAGGAAAAAACATGCTTAGGTGGGCACACGAACCCACGAATTCGCAGCATTGTGTCCGGCGTTAGCGTATAAAAGTCGATGTCATGACCTGTAAAAAACCGATAGACGAAAAAACCGGTTTCGATATATCCGAGGAATTCTCGCGTTTCGATCAGCGCAATGAAATCTATTGTCGTTCAGAATGGGATGAAGAAATAAAGAGTAAGAAAGCCACCGCTTTCTTCAGTGGTCACTACATGCCTGAAGCCCGCGCCCGCAAGGCGGATGGTTTCGGGCAAAAAGATTACGCGCTGAGAAACGCGACATGGCACGTGACCAACGTTCTAAGGGACCTGCGCAGGGAATCGGACGATCGCAAAGAAGGTTTTTTTGACACGTTTACGGCGCAGGATGACGGTTGGCCGGAACCCTATGATTTCTCGTCGCCTGAGGAGGCGACCGCAAACCTCAGGCGGGCAGCAGTCTCGATGGGTGCCGGCTTACTCGGGATCTGCGAGTATGACGAGCGTTGGATCTACAGCGCCAGATACAGCGAACGCACGCAGGAAAGCAAACCCGTGGATATTCCGGAGGACTTGCCCTACGTCATCGTCATAGGTCAGCCAATGGATATCGACCTGACTGCTACTGTACCGTCAGCATTGTCCGGTGCAGCCACCGGTATGGGCTACACGCATGACACCGTCGTTCTTCTCACGCTGACACAGTACATCCTCAATCTGGGATACCGGGCAGTCTCGTCGATGAATGACTCCGCACTACCCATTCCGCTCGCAGTTCAGGCAGGCCTCGGTGAAGTTGGACGGCATGGTCTGCTGATTACCGAGGAGTACGGGCCGCGGTTGCGTCTTGGCAAGATTTTCACTGACATGCCGCTGGTAATTGATCAACCAAAACGGTTTGGCGTCAAGGAGTTTTGTGACGTGTGCCAGCGTTGCAGCAGCGCCTGCCCACCGAAAGCGATTCCGACGGGCGCACCGTCGCGCACTGCTCACAGCATTTCCAATCTCAATGGTGTTAAGAAATGGACGACCTTCGCGGAGAAATGCTTCCGATTCTGGGTCGGCCAGAATTCAGATTGCTCCATTTGCATTCGGGTTTGCCCATACAACCGGGATTTCAGCAAATGGTATAACCGAGTGTGGCGAAGACTCGCGGGGACCTGGCTGCGCACTGCTATGTTACAGGTCGATGTCTTTTTCAACAAAAGAACAAGACAATCTTCCGCCCGTTGGTGGGGCGGTAGGTAGTCTTCAAAGCCAGGCGTTCGGCTCGGCGGCGATTCAGTTTTGTGTTAGCAGTGGTGGCTTTGCTGAGAGCAGTAATCCTTACTTTTTTACCCACCTGCCACCGGCATCCTGGTAATAATGCCCTGCCGCCGTTTTTTGCACCGCCAGCTCGTAGAATCGGTTCGCCACCTGAGCGACAGTCGTGCTGGTCTTTTGTGCCGCACTCGCAAATTGCACCTTGCGCTTTTTGTTTACTTCAGCAATTAACGAATTAACCTCGGCACTGGCCGATGACTGTACGGATGCCAGGTAACCCGACGTTGCCTCGCCAACCAGTCCCTGGTCTTTTGCGTCATGAATATCAATGGCCCATGCACTTTGCACAGCAAAAAACAGGAATATTGTTGCGAGTAAATTTTTCATAACGGCGGCCCTCAAAATATGTCGCTTTCGTCATCGAACAGGTCTTCCAGTTCCTGATCGACTTGCACGCGGATATTGTGCTCGATTTTGATATTCAGGTTAATTTCGATGGGTTCCTTCGGCGCCTCTAACGTGACCGTTGGATTGCAGCCCGCGACGAAGACCAAAAGAAAAGGAATTGTCAGTAGTCTGTTCATGACCCTATAGCACCTGTGTCTATGTCTGTTGGCAGCGTACCCGATCGGTTGCGCTGTATAAAGGGCATCAGTTCGGTTGTTGTTGATTGATTCGTCATTTTTTGTTCAATCGCTTCTCAAAAATCTCCTGAATGCTGCGTGTTGCCTGCAGACTCCTAAGCATTTGTGGCACGTTATTTTCAACATTGAGGTTTAGTACCACCGGCTGGTTGGGGTCCATTTTCGGATTTACGCCCTCTAACCGCATGGCCAGTAACAAATCTCCGTCTTCTGTATACGTAACATCTGAGCTGAGTGATGAAAACTCAAAATCACTCAGTGCACGTGTCGCCAGGTCGAGCGGCGAGTCATCGGCACCCGCATCGCCTGCCCGATACGTGATGGAGCCGCCCGGTTCATCGCTCTCAAGTCGGCCGTGATCAATCGTGATCTGATCGCCAATAATGGTGATCGGCAATGTTCCGGAAACGCTGCCTACTATGTCAATACTATCGAATTCTGCCAGCGCCTTCATTAACGACAGCTGAATGGATTCAATCCGTAGCAATATGGCTGTGGCAGTGGCTTGTGGTGAGTAATTGAATGGGTCTGTGCGTATGGTTCCGCCCAGTATGTGCATCGAAAGCGCGTCGACCTGAACGGACAAAAGGTCGGCGTCAACCTGAAATTCGGTCGTTATTTCACGGAGCGGCAGGCCGACGTCAAGAAGGTCGATGCTGAGTGTGGATGGCTCAAATTCGTGACCGGTCTTCGTGTTGATGATCGCGCGCAATTCCGTGGATAAACCGGTTAATGCGATATCGCCGTGAAACGCGGCGATGCCGTCCAATCCGAGCTGCATGTTTCCCGAAATATTGAAGTCGTCGTCTGCCGTGATCCAATTGAGGTCGGCACCCAGTGACAGGCGGCCGGCGGTTGCATCCCAGGTCTGCGGCGCAGGCGATAAGAATTTGGATAAATTTCGCGAGGTCAAATCAATGGATACATCGCGTATTTGCAGCTCACCATTACCGGTGTCCAGATCGTGATGTAACTCCAGTTCTCCCTGGATTGCATCGTCTGCTGATATCAGTGTGGCCGCGGCCGAAAATTTATTGTTAACAATTTTCCAGGTGCCTGAAATGTTCGGTACCGACCACGTCAGGTTGGCCAAAGTAAGCTGCGCCGCCGCTGCATCAATGTGGTATGCGCTTGCGATCGTGGCGCCGCCATTGCTAATCGCCACATTCGATAATGTTGTCGTCAATGAACCGTTCAGGCCCGACGCTGCTGCGAGCCCTTCGATTTGTAAATGTGCCTCATCAGACGTGCCGCGCCAACCATCATCATCGACATGAATAGTGGCACCGGCAAAGCGGATCAGGTCGATCGATTCGGCGCTCATTTCCTGATTCTTAACACCGCGAAAGGTCGCCGTCGTGGTCTCCGCGAGCTGCACCAGCGTCTGCTCGTTGACTGTGATTGTCATCGGTGCACTAACGTCGGCCGATGCAATCGCCAGCCCGCCCAACGAAATATTGCTGGCGGTGATATTCGCCTGCAATGTGCAGATGATGCCAGCCTGGCAGGTTAGCGCCGTCACGCTCAGCGGGAAGTCCTGAATAGCAGCCGTAGAGACTTTCATCTCGCCACTTTCGACAGTTGCGCGCCAGTGCAGTGACGGATATTCCACCATGGTCACCATTGGTGCATGACTAACGATCTGAATCTGCATTTGCGATTGGTCATCGATCCGGTACTCAAGTGACACTCCGCTATCGGACTGCAATGTTGCCTCGACCGTAATGGGTTCTTGCGGTTGGTCTGAGATTGCCGTGTTAACCGCACCCCACAAAAGGGTATCCATGGATATAATTTTAGCAGGCACCATACCGATGGCATGCATAACCGGCAGCAGGGGCGCCATACGTGCTGTCGACTGTCCACTGATGACGAACCCGGAAGTCCCACGCTCAACTGCCAGTGCGAGCGCCATGGCAACAACGTTATCGGGTGTTGTCGCGGTTATTGATACGCGATGTTCGCTACCGGTCACGGGCTCTATACCGGCAGTAACCACGAAAGAACCAATGTCCAGCCGCAGTAATTGCCCGGCATCGGTGGATTCCCAGAACACGTTCGCCAGTGGTGGCAATCCGGCGGCGGTTACACGGCCGATTTGCACCGTGGAGTAGGGCACGTTCTGCGGTAATTCGAGGATGGCCGCCAGAATCGTGGCGATGGATACCGGTTGATCGCTTCTACCGGCACGCACGAGTTCGATTGCGTCGATCTGGAGCAAGCTCGGCTGTGCCTTGCGGATAGTAGTGGGCAGCACGATGCCAGTAATGCGAATGCGTGAGCCGCTGCTCCACTCCAGCACCAGTTCGTCGAAATTGACGCTGTCGGCACCAATGGAGTTGATCGAAAGCCCGGTGACTGCAAGGTCCGAATTTTTCAGTACAGCGTTGGCGACCTTGCGGGCTATAGAATCGCGGTACAAATAAACGCCGATAGCTGCGATTACTATCAATCCAAGGAACACGGTCACGTACTTGCGAATTTTCAATGCAGATTTACCGGGTAGCCCATATAAACAACTACAGTATAAACGCGCTGGCCTGCTCATAACTTGCCGTCGGATATAAATGTCTCGGTTACATACTGTATTCGGGGATTTCCGGCGGTGTCTGTAATCCCGGGCTTTTAACCAGTAAAGCAGCCACGATAAGCGTAGTATTTCCAGCTAATTACAATAAGAGACAGAATACGAGGAATGTCATGACAGAGCCTTTGGGAGCCCCGCCATCGGGATTAATAGATGGAATAAGGGAAAATGCGAAGCTTGCAGTTATCAGCGGCGTCATTCTTATTGTTGCCGGTACTTTCGCTGTGCTGTCGCCGCTGGTCGCTGGTCTGTCCATAACGATACTGGTCGGTGTGTCGCTGGTTTTCGGTGGAGTCGGCCAATGCTTCCTCGCGCTGAAGGCCGGGGCGTCTGGCAGGGCTTTGCTGACCTTTTTAGTTGGTGCATTAATGGTTGTAGCTGGTTCATTCATGATGACTCAGCCAGTCGCCGGTCTCGCGTCGATTACGTTGCTCCTGGTAGCCTACCTGGTTGCTGCGGGACTGGGTGAATTGATCATGGCGCTGCAACTCCGGCCAGCCGACGGCTGGGGATGAATGTTATTCAACGGCATCATTACCTTGTTGCTCGGCATGATGCTCTGGCGCCAGTTTCCACTTTCTGGTGCATGGGCGATTGGCATTTTGTTCGGTATCAAGATGATATTCAGCGGCTGGGCGCTCGTGTTCATCGGCAGGAGTGTTAAACAGGCGGCAAAAACCCTTGCGGCCTAAGCAAAAGAGATAAGGGGACAGTGACCATAACCAGGCCGACATAGTTATGGTCACTGTCCCCTTATGTCGCGATAGCGTAGTGCTACCTGGAAGGCAATATCCGGTGCGGTTTCGGCGTCCGCGTCCTCACTGATGCCCAGGCTCAGTTCATAATTCCTGAACAGGCGGATATTGCCACCAAAAGTTACCGTCGTCGCGCTGCCGCCAAGGCTGCGGATTTCCGATTGATACATGGCCGACCTGGACGCCCCTTGCAGCCGCAGTTCAACTCGCTCGCTTACCTGCAATCCGATTCCTGCAGATATGAAACTCGCCCACTCTTCGTAGCGATTCGCCAGCAAATCTGGTTCGCCAATATGGATGGTATGCAACCTGTAGAAACCGTTCAGGCGCGGGATGCCAAAAAGACTCGTCACATCGCCGGCAATTCCAAGGCTCAGGTCTGTGCCGCCACTGCCATGTAGTTCGTTGCTGTTGCCAGTAGGGAACTTCGCTCCAAAGCGTAGCGCCAGTTGATGTTTTTCCGTCGAAAAAAGTCGCCAGCCGCCAAACAAACGAGCGTCGCCAATTCCACTCGAACTGCGGTCAACGGTTACGGACATGCCGGCGGCGTCTGAGTACCGGAAGTCGAGTACGTCCTGCGCTCTCTCGGGCCTGTGTCCTTTTGGCAGCCCAAAAAACTCATGCCAGGAATCAATTACTGAATCCAGGCCTCCAGCCTGATGCCAAACATAAGGCAGTTCGATGCCAAGCTCCATTTTTTCCCCGATTCCCATCCGATAGCGGAATTCGATCCGGGACGTTTCTCCGTCAAGATACAGACTCTCTGTTGAGCGTGGATCATCAACTGAGTGGCTTGCGTGCGTCACTGAGAAATCCCAGGCATGCTCGCCTTTGCGAAGCAGGCGCGCACCTTCGGTGCTATCGGGGATACCGTAAATCCCGGTCAACGGACCGTTGTCATGGTCACGCAAGACGTCGGCGAATGCGGCAGGCGCGAGTAATAACGCAGGCAGGACAGCGAATCGGGAAAATTTTGAAATTATGTTAAGCAATTTTTATTATTTTTGGAAAGAATAAAAAAACAAGATCTATTGTTTCCGGATTATCGGGCATGTACCCAAGTCTCCGTGTGGCATCACTAACGCCATTTTCGATTGCAACGCAATTCGAACTGCACGCCAGCCAGCGTCATTGTACCGCGTCGCTTGTATTCGTGTACCGTTGCGGCCAGTCAGCCAAGTCTTTTGTTAAATCTTACCACAATTATTTCAGCTGTCAGCATAACCACAATCACTACAATGAATGCGACGATGCCGTGATACGGACCTTTGAATAAAACCTGATCACCGAAGGCGATATTGATCGCTTCAAGGATCAGGAATTTGGAACCGAACAACACCGCCCAGGCAGACAGCACTCTCATCACCTTCGCGGCCGTGCCAGCCTTTGCTTTAAAGAAAGCTGCGATACGATGTTCGACCCTAAGAGTAATTTTTAACAATACTTGCAGTAGTAATGCGGCAAGTAGCGAAATAGTGAAAGACTCGATAACCAAGTAATCCCAGTACTCATCAAACAGATTGAGCACCGTCAGATCGATCAGGATCGCCGTGAAATATCGAATAAAAAGCTGCTGTCGACCGGTATAGGATCCGGCAATTTCAGAACGCTACGATTCTTGTGACATCGGTATACTGTCTCCTGCTTAAATGGGGTCGAATCCAGCTACGGTTCTTTTTTCTCATTCGCCTTCCTGGTCAACTCGATGACCTCCTCCCAGTTTTCGTTCAGGATCAGGAATGACATTGCGTAATGAGCAACTTTCCACCGCCCATCCTGGCGGGCCAGCACGCCGGTGCCCCGGAACCGACCGTTCTGTTCAGAAAAAAGCACTTCATCAAACCATGCGATGTTGGACGATGCGGAAATACTTACGGCTCGTTCCACAGAGTCGTAATTCCAGCCAACTCCGTCTTTAAAGCGACTCTCAACATAGTCTGTGAAATCGGGGTGTTTCGGCCAGCGCTCCCATTCGTCCGTGCCGAGGAATACGCTATCTTCGGTGAAATGATCCAGATATCGCTGCTTGTCACCATGGGCAGCAGCATCGTGAAAGTCGTCAAGCACTTTGTTGACTGCAATGATTTCGCTGTCGTTGTTATCCGCTACGGCCAAAATGGGAAATAGCAGCGATAGAAAAATCAGGTGTCGAACCTTCATGAGCGTCTCCTGTTGTTACGTCACGCATTGGATTAAGGCGATTCGTTGGCCAGCTACGGAAATCTACCGCAGTTGACTATCTTTGCTGCCGCGCCGGTTATATCCACTGATATTGACCGCCTCTTTATCATGCTCCGCCTGGCAGGTTATGCACAGGCGCACGCCAGGAACGGCCTCACGCCTGGCAGGGGGAATGACTTTGTCGCATTCCTCGCAATTGGCCAGGCTCTCACCGCGCGGTAGCTGATCACGGGCACGCATGACGGCATCCTCGATGGTTGCATCGATCTGCTCCTGTACTGCACCGTCTTTTGCAAACCCGCCAGCCATTGAGATACCCCGAAATTGGCGTTTAATGTGGCCTCTAGTGTAAAGAAAAAGCCAACAAAGAGAAAAATCGAAAATGGTGATGCCACACAGTGGATGCTTGTTTGTTGTTTTTAGGACGATCCATCAAAAATACGAACTATGTCGCCTGTAAATTGCTAAAAACCGGTACGCACTGCCAATCCGGGCAGATGAAGTGAAATATACTATACCCACCAGCAGGTGGCAGACCAAACACGCAGGTGGCTTGATGAAAATGATTCATACGACAATATGGTTGCTCCTCTCGATCTCGTCTGGAATGGCGCATGGGCAGGATCGTGATGCTGTCAGAGAATACCTGTTAGGAGCGTGGAAAATGGAGGAGCGGATTCTGCGTTCACCGGGTCTCGTCTCCTATCAGGAGGATGCGACGATTACGTTTACTTCATTGCTGCCAGATGGCCGATTGCAGGTCATCGCGCGAATTACAACGCGTGCAGTAGCCGAGACCGAAAACCAGTTCACGCGCCCTGGATGCGTAGGCAAGAAAGAATGTATCTATGATGATGCAACCGAAGGACTGTGTGCGGTATTCGGCCAATCGCTTTATATCGATTGGATTGATCCGGGCTGGATCGATGACTTCTTCAAGCTCTCCGGCAACGAATTGAACGGCGATGATGGCAACGGTCCGATCAAGTTAATCAAAATCGAGTGAGCCGCTTGCAAGTATCGACCTCGAGGACGCTGCCAAAGCTGAGAGCGACCGGCGCTGCCCATCTTCCATTGATTTCACGCACTGCATAATTCCGGTAAGCTTATTCACGCCATGCGAATTCTCCCGCGAGATGTCGTGTTTCGGCACTTTCTGACTCGAGACTAACCCGCTAGAGTGACGCCCCTTGTTACTACGCACCGGTATACTGTTCGCATGACAAAGTCCGCCAAAAGTATTCTCAATGATGTATTCGGCTATGCCGAGTTTCGCGGCCACCAGGAGGAAATCATTGCGGCTGCGATGGCCGGGCGAGACACACTGGTGTTACAGCCCACCGGCGGCGGCAAATCGCTGTGCTACCAGATTCCAGCCTTGCTTGGTGACGGCCTTGTGCTGGTGGTATCGCCGTTGATTGCCCTGATGCAGGATCAGGTAACGGCACTGGAACAATTCGGCATCGATGCGGCCTATCTGAATTCGACATTGACCAGCGCACAACAGCGTAGCGTTGGTGAGCGTCTGCAAAACGGTCAGTTGCAGCTTCTGTATGTGGCGCCGGAGCGACTCATGCAGCCACATACGCTTGAGCAACTAAAGTCCTGCAATGTAGCACTCATTGCTATCGATGAAGCGCATTGCGTATCTCAATGGGGACACGATTTCCGCGTTGATTATCTGTCGCTCGGCGAGCTTGCCGGGCATTTTCCTGGTGTGCCGCGCATGGCGCTCACTGCCACCGCAACAACCCAGGCCCGCGCGGAGATCGTGGAGCGGCTCGAACTGAATGACGCTGAATATTTCGTCGCGGGATTCGAT